>Ga0075478_10000323_pt1 | contig 17490 bp, 19 predicted proteins | sample DEB08_DNA_15_FD_71483 | JGI IMG/M metagenome (GOLD analysis project Ga0075478, IMG submission 71483) | Aqueous microbial communities from the Delaware River and Bay under freshwater to marine salinity gradient to study organic matter... | ecosystem: Environmental > Aquatic > Marine > Coastal ...
AGTCTTTTTAATAGTGTCGAGAGATATTTTTTCATTTTCAGAATTAATCCAAGGTATAAAAAGAACTTTAAGTTTCCCCAATTTCACTTCGGTAGGTTCATAATATACAGAAATATTATTATAATCAGATAGAAGCAAACCTGGTGAATTAACTTCATTTGTGTTTTTAAAGTAAACGTCGTGATTACCGGTAATCAAATGAATATCAATTCCTCTTTCAGCAGCTGGGTCAAAAATAACTTTTCTACCCCATTCTAATGCCTTTAGGTCGATTGATTTGCGATTATCAAAAGCATCACCCATATGAACTATGGATTTAATATTTTCTTTGTCAAGAGTTGGAAAAAATATTTCATTATAAAATTTTTCAAAATAGTCATGCAAATATTTTGAATTTTTCCTTGCCCCTATGTGAGTGTCGGTTAAAATTGCGACGCGCATATCAAATGTAATACCAATCTGTATAAGTATTTAATCTGCATCTACGACGAATATTTACTGGATGAATTCCAATAGCATCAGCAGCAGAGAAAGCATTATCATATATTATACCACATCCATACACTTTCTGACCAACCCTGTTCCGTTTGTTTTTAGTCCAGGGTTTTGGTATTGATTTTCCCATTTCCCTAAGACGTTCCCTTTCTAAAATTTGTTTTGGAGTAGGATTTTTCCATCTGTCTTTCATCTCTTGCGATTTCACCAATTTATTTCTTTCACTCAATTTTATTCTTCTTTCATCAGCATTTTCCCAAGATTTTTTAACTCCAATACTTTGATTAATTTTCCATTCATCGTCGTGAGATATTCCCCAATTAAAATTTTGTTCTCCAGGCAAACTCCCACCCCATCCAGTATCTATTACTTCCCCTTCATCAACAGGAGGGCATACAAAATCTCTCAATCCTGGTAAAAATTCTTTCATCTGCTTTTTGTTTGTGGTTAATAGTATTTATACAAGAAAAGGGGCAAAATGCCCCAATCCTTTGCTCTTGAATAACCACAAACAAAAGCAATATTATTTATTAACGATTTCTATATTGAATATTATCTTTAATAGTGTTGTAGTCTGAACTGTGCCCAGAAAGCAAGCTGTCGTCAACCATCATGACCTCATCAAACCCAGTCTTCTCAATGATCTTGGTCTTGATATCCAGTTGCTTCTTTTCCTTCTGAATGCGTCTCAGAAAAGCATAGTGAATAATTTGAGTAAAATATGCAAAAGGATTCTTTGACTTCTCTGGGTCAAAGTTATGAATATATTGAACACAATTTTCAATGCCGTCAGAAATCATATCCTCACGGAACATGTAGTTAACAAAGTTGGGTTTGTAAGAGAGGTGTGTTGCAATCTTTAAAAAACACTCACCAAGATAATTTGGAATTGGTGGTTTACCCTCCCACTGCTTTCCTCTTTCTTGTTTTGGTTGTTCGGTGAGATCTCTATTAAAAACCTTTTTATATGATACTTCCACCCGTGCACGGTAGTTAATCATTGCCTCCAACAACTCTTTGTTATTAACATAATGTTCTGATTTCTTCTTGGGCATAATTCATTACTCTTAAGTATTATAAGTTGTTTTTATTATAACACATTTTTTAAAGGCTTGACAACATGATGAATTATGAGTAGACTACCTTTGTTAGGTTTGAAGATGAGGTTTTAGCTTTCTTTAGTATCTTCAAGTTTAAAAATATTTTCTAATGTTTTTCTTGCTTCTTCTACTGAAGAAATATACCCCATTTTTCTTGATGGTTTAATCTTACCAGAAGATTTTTCAATAGAAGGTTCTGAAGGACTGTATAAATCCAAATCACTATCATCTTCAAGATAACTATTGTAAATCTCAATCAATCTTTCTTCTTTAGTTTCTGTCATTGTCATAATTTTATCAGGTTTTATGATAAAGAAATCATCAGATGACATTTCAATCCATGATTTTACTTTGATATGCATCCCATGATTAGTATGAAGTACTTTCATTGTAATAGGATTTTGCATTACAACCAAAGGATCCCCATCGTTTTCATCGATAGAAATGAGAGATAATATCTCTTCACCAGATGTAAGTTTTAATATTGCGTAAAATTCATCTCCCATATTAGTTCTTAAGTGGTATGTTTACTATATCGTAGTTAAAGTTTTCTTCATTATAAACTTTAATTCTTTCTATTAAATGATTAAGGGTATAATTTCTCCTGGATTTGTAGGATATATCGTCAGCAATATCATAGAGTGTTGCCTTTGTCTTGTTATTGCCTTTCCTGAGTACACGTCCAATAGACTGGAGATTCCGTATTCTAGACTTGGAAGGAGAAGCAAAAATGACATTGTGGAGATTTTTGATATTAATTCCTGTACTGAACGTTCCATATGAAGCAACAATAATTGCGTTGTCTTCCTTTTCAGTAATCTCTCTTACTTTTTCACGATCTTCAGTTGCCACTCCACCATGAACAAAGAATACATGACGATCTTCTACACTACGATTATTTATTAAATCGAATAATGGTTGTCCATGACCTTCGACTCTGGAAAATAAAATAAGAGTATTACCTTTAAGATCAAGAGCAAGATTTCTTATGAATTTATTTCGACGTTCATGGTTAATAATATATTGAACTTCATCCTCAAAAGTTTCAAATTTATGCGCTGGGTGCTTCAGTAGAAGCACATTAATATCTAATTGGGCAACATGACCTTTAGCCATGAGTTCTTTAGTTTTAATAATCTTATATGATGGGCCAAACAATCCTTCTAAAACCCATTTGTGTGTTTGTGTTCCATCCAATGTACCAGTAAATCCATAACGATACTTTGCATCAGCAAGTTTTGTCATTATAGATATTAAAGACTTTGATTTGAACTGGTGTGCTTCATCTCCAACGACCACATTAAATCTTGAAAAGTATTTGCGGGGTAGTTTGTAGATGGACTGCCAGGTGGTGATAATCACCTGAGAATCGGTCTCTCTTTCACGTCCCGCATAAATTTTGTGGCAAAATGAACCTACGTCCCAACCATAGTCTGCAAAGTCTTTATACATCTGTTCTACTAGGGAAGTCGTCGGAACGACTATCAGAATATTTCGTCCTTTCTCAACGTGATATCTCACAACAGAATATATCATCAGAGACTTTCCAGAGGCAGTTGGGGATATCAACAACCTTCTATTATGTTTTAGGGCGTCGTATACTCCCTCTACTTGGTAGTCCCGTGGAGAATACTTAGATATAACAGTCATATAATCTTTCACACCTTCCTTTGAGATGAGATTATTAGATTCATATGGAAGACCATAAAACTTATTATCTACGAACTCATAAGTATATCCATGATTATCACAAAACTGTGTAACTTTATCCAATAACCCGACATATATTTCTCCAGTCTGGGTATTGAACAATCTAATTTTTCCGTCCCAATATTTACTACGATACTGGGGCATAAATTTTGCACCGGGCACTTCAAAGGTAAATTGGTCTGCTAACTCGTAGTAGACATGTGGTTCTGCTTTTACCTGAAGATATACCTCGTTTTTCTTAGAAATAATCAAATGAGACATAACATATAGGTCAAACCTGTATATATTTAGTTCATGTATTTAAATCGATACTTTAATAGTCATTATACTTATCATTACGTATAAAATTTTTGATTTCATTGAAATCAAAAACATAAAATTCTGATTCAGTTTTACCATCAAATAAATGCCTCATAATTCTATGTCTCCCATCAAGCATTCGATATTTATTATCGAATGGATTTGAGACGTTATATGCAACTATTCCAGGAATAGTTGGATCGCAATTTTTATATGCATATCCACCACAACATATACAATTTTCACCAACACCATATGGAAAACAATGTTTACTTCTCCATGCAATTTCTTTCAGTTTTATTGTTTCTAATCTGTCTTCAGTTAACATATTGTCAATTATGTATTTTAAATCCAGAACTTTGTCTGATAGTCTAGGTTGTCCTTCATACTCCCAATTTCCACAACACATTGCATAAGAAAATCTTGGGTTATTATTATGAGGATATTTGTTGTTAACTAAAGTAATATCCAGTTTCTTACTATTCATCAGTCATAAAATTTACTTGCGAATATTTATGATTCGTCATAGAACTTAAAATCTAATATTGCTTTATATAATTCACTCTTTAACTTAGAAAGATGCTCCTGCTCAAAAGGATGTCTTGAGGGAGCACCTTCCCAGTTTTGTATTCTTCTACAAACACAGTCATATAAGAGATGAATATCTTCTATGTTAAAATCCATTATAAATTTTGACTCTTCTTCCATTTAAAATCCTGCTTGGAACTTCTGCCATTCAATAGCATTTTTAATTTGAAAGGTACGATTTGAAATTGTTTTAATAATTTCTTCTAAAAACTTAAGTTCAGTATCATAATATTTAATCTTCATCTCAGATGTAATCAGTTTCTCATCAGCATCCATATGCCTCTGTAGTGCCTCTTTATCTCTAACTTTATATGGAAAAGGATTTTCTACATAGACTTCTGCTGATGCTTTTCCTGTATAGTAATTATATCTTTCCAATCGAACACGATTATAAGTTTCTCTTGCCTTCTCTCTCAACAATGTAATGGTATTATACACTGTATAATACTTTGAGTGAAGTTGTGGAATTTTGAGTGATTCATCATGTAGATTATCAGGGTCGATCTGGGAATCTTTTTCCCACATCTCCTGAATTTGATCAAGGTTCATAAACGGGTTCTATTATTTGGAGCAAATATATTGTAAATAGTATACTTGAAAGAGACCTCTGCTGTAAAGTAGTTTGTATCATTTTCTGATGCTTCAAACTCAAGAGAAGATAATGTTACGGGAAATAAACTTTCAAATCTAACAATAGCTACGTCTCTAAAATTACTGTTTAGAATGTGAAGGCTACCATCACTAAATTGTTCTTGTATATCTCTTTGACCTTCATCATTTTCTAATAGATCTTTAAAATTTTGTGTTGTTTCGGGATATCCAAGACCCCTCATCCAATTATGAATTGCCATATAATTTTCAAGATTTTCATCTACCAAAAATCTTAAAGAAAAATCACCATAACTTAACTTATCTCCAGGAATATCAATATCTTTAAGATATGATGGTTGAGTAGCAGTTCCTAAAGAAATTTCTGGTATTCTTGCAGAGTTGCAAAAAAAAGTTACCTTTGGTTCTTTTGTTAAAGTAAATTTAAAACCAACAGGAGATAAAAAATTTCTATTATCTATCTGCCCATCAAATGCAGTTGCCATTTGTTTTTATTTGTATTTAGATAAAAAAAGAGGGTTCCGAAGAACCCTCTGAAAAAATATGTGAACCGTGATCACATGAGGTTGGTGACCTTGACTCTTCTGTAGTAGCGGTTGTCGTTGGTACGGAGACCACCAGTGTTTGCTCCACCAGCAGCACTTGCAAATGGGTTTGCAGCCATACCATAACGAGTCTTAAATCCAATTTTTGGTTGGAAGGTGTTCTCACCAACGGCACGAACCATCTGAAGAGGAACGTATGGGCAATAGAACAGACCTGCGTCATAAGGTGAAGAACCCTTATAACCAGCAACGTAGTACTGGGAAGCAGCAGAGTTTGCAGAATAAGGATCGATGTATACACGATACTTACCGGCAAGAACACCTGCAAAGGTATTACCAGTATCATCAACGTTGAGGTTTGCATTGAGTGCAGGGGTGTAATCAAGAACTCCTGCCATGGTGAGTGCCGAAGCAACATCAGCAGAGCAGAGGATCATGTTGCCCTTTCCTCTACGAGTTCTCTGTGCGATTGCGTTCGCATCACGCTCGATTTGGAAAATCAGACCCTTGAACTTCTCAACAGACCAACGACCGTTGGAGTCAACGTCGAGGTCAAAAGTACCGGCAGTAGCAACATTTGCTTGTGCACCGGGCTCAGCAACCTTGTAGAGAGTTCTGATGACTTCACGGTTGATCTCAGCAAGAATCTCTGTGGAGAGAATGTTTGCGAGTTCAGCCTCAGCATTCAGACCATGAATTGCCTTGAGGTCTTGTGCGAGTTCTAAAGAGTACTCTGCCTTCAGAGCTCTTGACTTCGCAGTAACGGTGACTTTCTCGATTGAGAATGCCATCTCGTTGAAGGACTCACCAGCACCCAACTCTTCTGACTGAGCAGTGGACATGCCCTGACCGACAGTATAACCTGCTTCGGTCTGTGTGGTTGGATCAAGGAGACCAGGATTGCTACCACCCTGTGAACCAGTGGTTCCTAAACCAACGGCATCGGCAATGCCTTCGGAATTAGGTGTATACTTACCACCAGTACCGATTCCACTGTTAGAGAATCCGGTATCTGCCTCATCGAAGAGTGCCTCAGTACCAGTCTGGCTGGTATAACGGGAACGCATTGCAAAAATGAGTCCGGTAGGACCATTCATTGGTTGAACACCTGCCAGGTCATAAGCGACCAGGTTAGGCATTGCACGACGAATCAGGGAGATCAGTACGGGATCGAAACCAGCAGCTGCCTGAGCACCTGATGATTCTGCTCCGGATCCTACATAACCACCACTAGATACGGTGTTTGCGGGTGCTTCGGAGAGGAATGCTCTCTCTTCCTGAAGCATTCTTTCTTGGTTCTCCAGAAGAACTGCGGTAACCATTCTCTTGTGAGCATCATTGATGCCTCCGAGACCCTCATGGTTGAGGATAGGTGCCCACTTCTCCTGAAGGTGTTCAGCATTGAAACCTTGCATTTGAATTTACCTTGTTAAAAATTTTAGTTTGACTTATAATTTAAAAATCACTTTTGCGAAACTCTAGTCAGAGTGCTCAGATACGATTCCATTAAACCAGATACTGGTTGTGATGTAGACTCTGAAATCTCAGAGATAGTCTCTGATTCGTCTCTTTGAGCTCCGGTATTCTCTGAGAAGTAAGACTTACGCAGAGTTACCAGTTTCTCACGATAGTTCTCTTCACTATCAAACTCAACATTTTCGGCAAGAGAAGCGAGTTTGTCCTTTTGTGAAAGTGCAAGACCTTCACAAACCTCGGAGAAGATTACATCAGCAACCGACTCAGCTAATCTTTGTTTGAGAGCAATATTTGACTTAATTTGCTCGTTGAGTTTATCTTCCATCTCATCTAATTTTTCCACCATTGCGGCGGTTACATCATATTTCTCTTCAGGGATAGTTACATAATGTTCTTCAAAAAGACTTCTCATTCCAGTAAGGAATGATTCGGTCATTTCGGTCTTAAGACCTGATTCAACTGCGAGTTGATTTTCTGTCATCCACTCTTCAGCAACATACTCAAGATATGCATCAACTCTATCAGTCAGTTCTTCCTTAATAGTAGAAACTTCCTCTTCGAGAGTTGCCTCATATTGTGCCTTCAGTTCTTCTTGAACTTCGGCAACTTTTGCCTTGATAGCAGTTTCAAAAATGGTGCGTGCTTTTTCTTGGAATTCCTCGGAAAGTTCTTCACCAGCAAGAAGTGCCTCAACATCTTCTTCAATGTCATACTCTGCCTGAATTTCCTCTTCTTCAACAACGACCTCTTCTTCAGTAGTCTCTTCTTCAGATACTACTTCTTCTTCGGATGCAGTAGTATCTTCCTCTTCGACAACTTCACCCTCAATTTCCTCTTCTTCCTTCATACCTTTTGGCATGGGTTCAGCAGGTTTTGCACCTCTATTCACAATGTCTTTGACAGTTGCGATTTTTGGTTCTGAGAGTTTAGCAGAATTATCATCTGCTTTATAGTTTTCTGGAGTAGGACCACCGAGATCTTCCCAATTGCCAGTTTGACCTGGGGTCGAAACACCAGAAGCATTGCTTCCAGCTTTTGGCATTGATTCAGATGCAGCAGCGCCTTTGGTTACTACGTTTTCCATTTCTTGTAAATTACTACCAACGGACATTTGATTAGATATTTTTGTATTAATCTATATTTATTTATAAATTAAAGATTTGATAAGAAATCTTGGAATAAGTTTAACTTATGTTCTTCAAGTGTTCTTTGATCAACAAGAGTATTGATTCTTCTTTGAGTTTTTTCTGCAAGTTGTTCACGAAGAATTCCTCCTTCCCAAACCCATTCCTTTCCTTCCATAATTCCCTGAACAAAAGCATCAGGAGCAGAGGGATCAGCAACAATATCGGCAGCAGTTGCTAACATAAAATCTTCACCGACAACTTTACAACCACTACGATCTTCTCTTAAAGATCCAACACCACGAGAAGAAACTCCAAGCATTACACCTTCATCAAGAAGAGAAGATGCAATCTTACCCATGGGAGTATTGAGAATCTGTGCCTTTCCTCTAAAATTAGTTCCCTCTCTCACAAGAGAAGTAATTTTATGAGAAACGCGATCAAGATTTACGGTAGGTCCATCAGGATGTCCGAGTTCTCCAAGAGCACGACCCTTTGCAACAAAAGATTCATTATAACGATCAACTTCTTTCTCAAGAGTTGCCATTGGGTAAACTCTACCATTACGGTTTTTCAGATCACCCTGGAGAAATACACCTTCAATGTATAATTTCTTATTGGCACCTTTGCCTTCGGTAATGATCTTTACGTTTGAAATTTCTTCTGTGATGAGTTTCATTTTTTTATCCGGTAAATCCTACTTTTGCTCCTTTTACAGTTGCTGCAGAAGAAAAAACGCAATAAGATGCATTTTTTTCTAACAGTTCTGTTGTATTACCAAGCATAGTAAATGAACCAATACCAGTTCCACTTTGAGTTTCTACAACAGTAATGACTGCTACGGATGAAGTTGTGTTAACAAGTCTTACTACAGTTGCAGAAGAAAAACTAGTTGCAGTTCCAGTAGTTGTTGGAAGGGCAATTTCATCTCCTAACAATAAAGTTCTTGCCATTATTCTTGATCCTCTAATTGTTGTTCATCACCGAACATGGATGCTCCAACTGTTGGTCTTATATTATCAATCCGTTCTGATGCTTTTGCATACAAAACATCTTTAATTTTGTCACTAATATCAGATGCAGAAGAATCTGAACCAATCAAATTTACAATTTCTTCCATGAAAATTTTATATATCTATATTTTTTATTTATATCTCGGCAGCTTTACCATCGGCATCAGTGATTCCGCCATTTATCTGTGGTTCCATAGGAACATCGCCAAGCATTTCTCCACCACCTTCTGCTGGCAATGGTTCTCCCGTAATTGGATCAATAGAACTTGGATCTGGAATAATTCCATCCTCAATTTCCTGCTCAATTTGTTCGTCCATTTCGATCATTTCTGCGTCTGTTTGACGAAGAACTTTTCTACGAACCCATTGTGTAGAATAATATTTTCCAATATAAGGTTCAATAGTTGCTAAAGTTCCGAGACGATCATTAAGCATCTCAGTTTCTTTAAGTTCGGCAAATTGATTGTCATATAGGAAATCATATTGAATGTGATCACTAATTTTTTCCCAATCATCAGGTGACACAATATTTTTGAGAATCAACTGAGTTTTTAACATATCATTAAACATCTGAGCAAATCTTTTTCTCAAACGACCAACAAACTTTGCAAACTTAAGTTCGTCTCTCAGAATCTCGGAAGAACGACCAAGATTAAAACCCCCATCAGCGGCAATTCTTGATTCTGGAACTCCAAGTGCTCTATAGAGTTTCTTTTGGAAATATTCAATATCAGCAAGTTCTCCAAGATTTTGTCCACCAGGAAGAGTTGTAATTTCAGTTCCTCTACCACCCTCTCTTCTAGGAAGCCAAAAATCTTCCATCATACTCATAAATTTACGATCATCACGAACTTCACCAGTGTTGGCATCATACACAAGTTTGTTACGATAACGCATCATAACATCACGAAGATATTGTTCCGCCTTGATCTTTGGAAGATTGCCAACATCAATATAGAAAATTCTACGTTCCGGTGCTCTTGATAAACGATAAATGACTAATGAATCCTCAATCATTCTGAGTTGATTGAGTGCTTTAATTGCCTTATGCATATAAGACAATACAGTTCCCTTATTTCTATCTACAAGACCGGAAGTACAATATGTAATTGCATCTTTTGCAATTTTTGTTCCTTTATTTCCTCCGCTTGGTAAATTGCCGGTAGGATAATTTGGTTTGGGAGTATAGACAAAGTATTCTTCAATTTCTGGTGCAATTCCATTTTTTGCTTCATCACGACCGGGAATATTTGGTCCAATGATATTCTTATCCTTTTTCTTTTCCTGACGAACAAACTTCATCTTCATTGGATCAATGTACCTCAGTTCCTTAATTCCCTCCTGAGGTTTCTTAAGATCAATTACTTTGTGATAATATAATCTTCCATCAATATACCAATTTCTAAAAATCTCATGAGATTTTTTATCAAAATCTAAAATTTCTTTGATGTATTTAAACTCTTGTCTAATTGCTTTTTTTAATTTATCTGTAGCATTAAGATTTGAAAGTTCAATTTCAATCGGAGAATCATAAAGATCGCTTACGATTGCTTCATTAACAACATCTTCAATGGCACCATCACACTCTGGGTGAAGTGACATTTCTCTATATCTTCTAATTAAATCAAACTCTGTTCTATATTGACCTTCAATATCTACATATGAACCATAAAATCCACTACTAATATAATTGTCAACCCCGTCCTCATTATTTTGAGGAACGGGGGAAACTATATCTTTGGATTTTTTTTCTGAATCCTCAATAGAAAAACCAAAAAGTTTTGCCATAGTATAAACTGACTAGACTGTTATTTTATTATTTAGTTTACTTTAAAAATAAGATAAATCAAACATCACCTGCGAGAATGTCTTGCCCACCAGATGTTGAAGCAGTGCCTTTCTTAGCCTCCCAATACTGAACTTGCATTTCTACTGTGAATTCTTGTATAGTGTCAGTTGTTTCATAATTTAAATCAATGGTAGAAATATTTGTTGGGAAGATGTCTCTAAAATAATATGATCTGAGTATTTGACCCTCTCTATCCAATTGATGAACGGTAGCATCTTTTTGATATTCTGTTGGGTCAGTTTCACCTTTTCCACTATTCATTTCATTAATGTAATTCATCCACTTTTCAAAAGCAGATCTAATTTTGAATGTGGTGTCGTTAATAACTGTAATGGTCCAAGTTTCAAATGTTCTATCACCGGCAATTTTTAAAGTTCTTCCTCTGAATGGAATTTCAATTGGTGCTATAGTGGAAGCAGGTAAAGCAGCTGCTTTTACAAGAATTCTTGCATCTTCAACAACTCCTGATGCATTATCTACGTCGGCACTACCAGGAAAAGATAATATGACTTCAAATAAATTTGGTCTTGCACCACCACCTGTTAATTTACTTTTAAATTTATTAATAGTTTTAAAGGAAGGAGTTTCCTGTGGATACGAAATAGCCATTGTTCTTTAAACCTCTAAATTAAACGTTACCAACTACTTCTTGAAATGAAACGCCAGTTCTAGTGGCAACAAATGTAAGACCAACGAAGTTGATTGACCTTGCAGGTTTGATGAAAATGTCAGCCACAAACTCATTATTATCTATCACGGCAGGAGTATTATTTGTTTCATCACAAATGACAAGATATTCAAAAATTCCTCTCTTTGCCTGAACATCACGAAGGAAAGGATCAACAATATTTACAAAATTGGTTCTTGTAATTTCATCATTAAACTCAAAGAGTTGATCTCTTGCCGCAGCAGAAATTGCATTTTCAAGGTAAATAAACAGACGACGCACGTTAATTCTATCAAAGGCAGATGCTCTAGCAAGACCTGTCTTATCCCCAAAGAGAATAATGCCAGAACCTGGAGAGAAAATTACTGGATTAACTCTTGCTGAATATAATCTATCTCTTTGAGATTTTGATGGATTATACGCAAGTTTTACAGCATTTAAGACAGATCCTCTGGAAGTTCCTGCAGGAGAGAACCAAGGGAAATTATTAAGGTCATTACGAGCACAAATTCCAGCAATATCAGCATTTAATGGAACATATCTAAAGGTGTTTGCAAATCTATCAAACATATATTTGTATCCACTATCAAAAACTGCATAAGACGATGATGGAACAAATGTATAATATGAAAGAATCTCATCAGTAATTGTTTCATCATTATTAATGACGTTTGAAGAATTATCACTAGATTCTGTTAAGAAGGCACCTCTGTATGGTGAAATAAATGCTACAGCATCACCTCTTTCTTCGGCAACAGCAATCAACTTGGATGCAAGTGAAGCAGATTCTGCTTTAGAATAATTTGCGGATCCCATAATAAGGAAATCTACGGCATAATTTTCTGCATTCTCAAAAAGACTATATCCGGAAAGAAGTTTTGATAAATCTGCAGAAAGTGCTCCTGTTGCCTCAACAATACTACCACCATTATAATCAAGACCACCAGTGAGTTCTAGATTGTTGTTTCCTCCTCCACCAAAAATAATAGGACCACTTGCACTATCTTCTGCATTTTGATCCCAACCATTATCTGTAGTTGCAAGATATCCTGAACTGAATCCAGAAGCAGTAAGAGTCTCTGGAGCATCACCACCAAAAATGTATGCAGAATTATTCTTTAAATATTGTCTCCAATATGAAGGAGAACCAGAAGCAAATCTTCCATCTTTTGCTTTTGAAAGATTTAAGTGTTTCTCTAGAATAGTTCCTGATGTTCCCGTGATTTTACCCTCACCATCAATTACTACAACATGAAGTTCATCAAATCTAGATCCTCTTTGAGAAGCATAATTTGAAGTTCCTGGTCTTTCGGCAATAGTATTCCAATTTACTTTCTTTACTACCTCTGTTCCACCAATAGTTTCTTTAGAAACGGAAAGTGTTTGAGCATCAAACCAATCGGTCACTGCTGTTGGAGTTTGAGACGATGAACCTCCATCTGCAAATGCAGTAACCGTAACAAACTCAGTATTAAATTTCAATAAACCTCCAACATTAACTTTTTGTTCCAGGTTGGTTGTTGATGAATTAATTTTAACCTGAGTGGCACTACTGCTAATCGTTTCAGATATTGTTCCAATAACATATTTTTTGACGTATTTTACTGCTGCATTATCACTGTGTGTTGCTGCAGAGGTTCCCTCTTCACCTCTAGCAACTCCCGTAATTTGACCTGTTCCAATTGTAGCACTACTAAGTGAAATTACTTCGTTTCCAATAACTAAGAAATAATCGTTACCAACTGTAATTCCAGTAGTGGAAATGCCAATTGTTGTCCCATCAGCACTTAATGGTACTCCACCAGACGTATCAAGAGCCAATGTGGACTCCAAATAATATGAATTTATAGTCCCACTGGCAGACTGTTCATCAGCAGTACTGCCTAATGCTCCTCTAGTAATATTTGCGAAAGTTGTTCCTGCACCAGCTCCTACAAAAGATGTTACGACATCTTTACTAAAAGAATACACTCCATTATATGAATAATCGGTTGGTTTTTCTGTTCCTGCGGCAGAAACATGCGAAACAAATTTTACATCAACGGATCCACTTCCTACTTTTGTAACAATACCTTTAAAGTATCCATCTAAAACAGAAGTGCCTGCTGCTCCAGATATGACAGTATTATCGGGAACGGTTTGAGAAACCCCGAGACCAACAGATAACCCTGTTGTTGATCCTACTGAAAGGGTTTGATCTGCTTGTCCATCAATAACACCGATTCTAATTCCATTTGCCCAAGAACCTGGATTTCTGGCAAATACTACACGGCCATCAATAACATTTTCATCATATAATTTAACTTCATAGTCTTCTACACTATTAACTTTAATCGCAGATCCACCACTACGAGCATTACTTAAATTATCGTCATCAACTCTAACAACTCTCATTTGGCCACCATATGCAAGATATGATGATGCACTTAACCAATGCTCATAATGATTATCATTACTATATGATTTTCCAAAAACTTCAAGTAAATCTCTTTCTGATCCTATTACTATTGGAAGATTTACTGGACCCTGAGAAAAAGGTGCTACAAGACCACCAATTTTTCCAGTCGCAGGGTCAACTCTTCCTACGGTAAGGTCTACTTCCCTTACTGTGATTCCAGGAGATGCTAAATTAACTGGCATCTTGTTTTCCTCGCAATCCAAATTTAACTAAAAATATTTATGAAAAGGGGTATTTTCAGTGGGGAAACAATGCGTGATATTTACCAATCAGGATATTCCCAAATAATATTCCTTTTTATTGATAGTCTTTTTGTATTCACCCTTTTTTTAGTGCATTCTTTACACTCATAAGAATATGATGATGCTATGGTCTTTCTATTTTTTCTTGTGAGATAATAGTCTTCAATCAAATTTTTAACTTTTCCACATACTCTACATTTACGATCAAAAAATAATAGGTGTTCTACCTCAATCTCATCATCAAAAGTCATTACATGTAATCCCACATATAAGATCTATCTCCATATTCATCGGTATGCCATCTATCACCTGAAGCATCTACAAAACTTGTTTCATCATTAAATCCATCCGAAATAAATCCAAAAGGAGACATGTCTTGTTCAATTTGATTTCTTTGTTCTTCATAAATTCTTTTACGCACATCATTATCTGTCATTTCTCTAAAATAATCCTGTGCAACCAACCAAGAAAAAATTACAAGACACATTGCAAGATCATCATTACACCCTTCTTCTGCTTCAAATGAATTTCCTTTCTGTGCAAATGTTGTGAGTTCTGATATAATTTCGTAGTCACTTGTCACTAATTTATCATCTTCAATTAGGGTTTTTAAATTTGAGCAACCTAATTTTTTAACTGATGAAGTTGTTCTGACTCCAAGTTGAGATTTTTTTCCACTAAATCCAGATCCTGCAATTTGACCATTTCTACCTCTCATGGAACACATAAGAATATTTTCATATTCCAAGTCATATTGAAGAATACTTGCTACTTGGTCTCCAATATCATTAACTTCAATCAATAACCAAGATTGATTGTATGCATTTGCAACATCCAAAATTATATTTGGAAAAAGCATAGGTTTAATTTCATTATTTCTATATTTTCCTACAACTCTATATGGAAATTCTGTAATGTCAAAAATTATAAATGCCGAATAGTCATTGCCCAATCCACGAGCAACATCAACTGTGATTAGATAATTGTGTTCTTTATTTGGTTCTTCGTAAATATCCAATCCAGCATTTCTCTTAATTGGATCATCATATACCAACATTTTTAATTTTGCTGGATTAATTAGTGTATTGACAGATCCTAAAAACTCACATTCAAACTCAACTTTAAATTGTTGCTCGGAAGTATTTGCAATCGTTTGTTCTTTCCAAACAATATCTCTACCAGGAACTTCCGACCAATGTACTTCAGTGGGAATATATTCATTCTTACTTTTTTCCGCATCATGCCACATACGGTAGAAATGATTCATACCATGTGGTGTGGATACAATAATTACCTTGGTGTTTTTACCAGAAGTAATAGTAGGATAAACAGATGCAAAGAACGAGTCAGCAACGTGATTTGGGACGAATGCGAACTCGTCGAGAAAGAGGATGTTAAACGACATACCTCTGACAGCACTTGCAGACGTAGAAGCTGCCAATATCTTACTGCCATTTTCTAACTCGATAGAACCTTTATTCCAAGATATAATACCTTGTTGCATCCATTTAGGCAAGTTTTCATAAGCAGTCGCTAATCTTCCTAACAATTCTCTTGCGGTTGCTGCCTTGTTTGCCAATATGCCAATATTAACACTATCATTAAAAATAAGATAATGCAAAAGATATGATACCACAGTAGTAGACTTGCCGGTCTGTCGAGGCATCTTGCAGATATTAAATCTGTTATTGTGAAAATTGTGTATTAATCTTTCTTGAAAGTGATATGGATGAAACTGTGTCAAACCTTCATCAAGAGAGACAATCTTTACATAATTATTTGCAAAATAAATTGGATCATCTTTACATTTAATGAACTCAATAACTTGCTTTTCAGTAAATTCAATAGCAGTGTTTGCTTTCTTTAATAATGGATTACCAAGATATACTTCACTCATAAAAAATTACCTTTGTTCAATCCAGTTCAATACTGCGAGTGCTGCTTTGTTAGTATTAGGTGAAGCACATGCTAAAGTGTATATATCACTGATCGTTCCAATACCACTTCTACCAATTTGTAGTGCTGCCTTATCATCAATGTCTACAAGAGAAGAACCACCAGAAATCGTAAATCCACTCAGGACAATATTTCCACCAGTTGTAGCAGTAGCACTTGTGTCGTATTGGATAAAGGAGTTTGGATCTGGATGATCTGTCCAACTTGCACCAGTTAATGTTGGGTTCTCAATCAATCTCCAATAGACATTAGTATTATCATTCGTTGCTGTTTGTAGAGATCTTAACAAAGCAACAGCAGCCAATGAACCAGATTTTAATCTGAGACTTACGACTGGATAAAATGTATTTGCATCTATAAGTGTAGTTCCAGTAATCGGATTAGCAACACTTTCAAGAATACCAAGTTTCTCTGGTTCACCTTCCTGAATCAGAGAATTGGAACCCTGATACATGTAATGAGTTCCTGCAACACCAGTTACATTTTCAATCTCAACACGAATGGGTAAGAATGGAGTAGAACACCAAACAAAGTCATTAGTATTTGAATTATCAAATGTATGAGACGGAATTGTCTCATTTTGCATTAACCAGGAAAACTCTACAAGACCAGCACCATACCATTCATAGTTGATGGAAATCATCTGCTGTTTTGTTGCATCAGCAGTTACACCAGTATATCCATTACCATCAAACTTTTCACCATTCCAATTGTCTCTAGTGACTCTGGTTTCTGTAACAATGCCTGTTGTATTACTACGAATTACATAAGAATAAGTTCCACCATCATCCTCAAAGAAAACACCATTATTTTCATCAAATAATCCAAACCTTCTACGAATACCGACCTGTGGAGTATCAAGACGAATTGCAAACGCAAGAGTAGCAGCTCTGCCAGGAATGTATCTCATTACATTCTTGGTCTGTCGAATTACTTTACTTCCAGATGCAGAACCAACCTGCATTACTACATTACTGGAATTTGCATTATAAGTAGAAGTTGCACCGCCTCCTACAACACTCTCCTCCCAGACATCAGTTTCCTTGTCATATTGAAAAGTGTTGAAGAACACTGTCTGATATGGAGCAACCTTTAATCTGTTATTATTAGAAAATTGAGGTCTCCAGTCGGTCTGGTTTCCCCAGTGATCAGCAATATTATATACCTCAAATAGAGATCTTTCCTGGTTTAGAAAGTCCTGTGTGTTCTTATTCCACTGAGCCATCAGTCACTCCAAGTTAATCTTTCTGGTTGATATCTTTGTGCGTTTTTGATTTTTGAAGAAGGAGAATTTCCTGGATAAATTTGATGAACAATTGCACCTGGATATTCTCCTTGAATCTGCTCTGCCAATTCAT
>Ga0075478_10000324_pt1 | contig 17479 bp, 16 predicted proteins | sample DEB08_DNA_15_FD_71483 | JGI IMG/M metagenome (GOLD analysis project Ga0075478, IMG submission 71483) | Aqueous microbial communities from the Delaware River and Bay under freshwater to marine salinity gradient to study organic matter... | ecosystem: Environmental > Aquatic > Marine > Coastal ...
TTTGTCGGCTTCACCTTCATCGTAACTAATCGTCTAAGTACCGATTCCAATAGCGACCGCCAGGTTATTGCCTGGGCGCAATCTGGTTGCAAATTGGCTGTAGGTAAAGAGCCGACTAGCCGCATTGAAGAACGCGCCGACAAGTCCTACGCAACCCAGGTCTACTACTGTTCATCTTTCTCTGCGACACGCATGGAAGAAGAAATGGTAGTTGAGATCGCTTGTTCAGAGTAAAGGAGACTGAATTATGGCTACTGTTTACTCAACACAGCGCACGAATGCTCGTGCAAACCCTGTGGTTATGAACAAGGCAAATGAGCTTGGCGGTCGTATCCGTGTAGCACATGGCGTGTATGAAGCATCATCACTGGCATCTGGCGATGTCATTGAGATGTTCATTCTGCCAAACGGCGCACGGATCTTGTCAGGTTCATTGGCGCATGACGCACTGGGATCATCTACTACTCTGTCAGTAGGCCACGCAGCCTACACAGATTCAGATGGCACTGCTGTTGCTCTCGATGCTGATGAGTTCAAAGCTGCTGCTGCTTCAACCTCTGCTCAAAAAGTGGATGTTGCTGCAACATTGGCTCTTGGCTCAGGTATTGAGATCGATGCAAATGAAGATGGCTATCCAGTAACTGTCACAATGGGCGGTGCCGCAGGCACTGGCACCATTGAACTGACAATGCTGTATGCTCTCGACTAAATCTAAGGGCAGCCCTTTGGGGCTGCCTTTTCCCTTTTACGGAGATCGCTGATGCCAAGTGTTGTTGACATATCTAATTCTGCGCTGAATATGCTCGGCGCAACCAACATTGCCAGTCTTACAGAAGATAGTAAGGCGGCTAGACTGATCAATCAGCGATATGAGGCAGTGCGTGATGCAGTGTTTCGCAGTCATAACTGGAACAGCCTTATCGCCAGGGCAACATTAGCGCAAAGCGCGACTACGCCAGATTTCGGTTATGCTTATCAATATCCACTGCCAGGCGATTGCCTGCGCGTCTTAGAATTTACAAACGGCATTCTGTCGTATCCCCAGGACAACATCACAAGCAACAGCAACGGCCCAGTATATGTCATCGAGGGCCGCAACCTACTGACCGATGAAACTGTTGCAAAAATCAAATATGTCACCAGGGAAACAGACCCCAACAAATACGACCCTCTGTTACTCGATGCTATATCAGCTCGTCTGGCATATGAGCTTTGCTACGCCATCACCGGCAGCAACGGAATGATCGCAACCACCAAAACTATTTATGATGAAAAAATGAGAGAGGCCAGATTTGTCGATGCTACTGAGGGAGCTGCTGCAAGATTTGAGGCAAGCGACCTAATCGAGAGCAGGTTCTAATATGCCTCGTTCTGCCCCAAGTTTATCCAGCTTTGTAGCCGGTGAAATATCGCCGCGCCTCGAGGGCCGTACAGAGCTTGAAAAGTACAAGGCCGGTGCGTCTGAGCTTTTAAACATGGTCGTGCATCCTCATGGCGGTGTTACCAGACGCCCAGGCACTGAATTTCTTGGTGAGGTCAAAAGCAGCGCGACAAAGACCAGGCTGATCCCATTTCAGTTTAAAACCAGTGACACATACATTCTTGAATTTGGCGACAGCGTTATGCGCGTATATCGCAATGGCGGTCAGGTTCTCGACAGCTCTGTTGCAATAACTGGAGCAACAGCAGCAAATCCGGTTGTTGTGACTGCTTCGTCACATGGCCTTTCTGATGGCGATGAGGTTTTTATAAGCTCCGTTGTTGGCATGACCGAAATAAACAGCCGTAATTATTTGGTAGCCAACAAAACGACAAACACATTTGAGCTGACAGATTTATTCGGCAATAACATCAATGGCACCAATTTTACAGCTTACACATCTGGCGGCACTGTTGAGCCATTGTTTGAGGTTGCCAGTCCATATCCTGCAACCAAAATATTCGATGTAAAATTCGTACAATCTGCTGACACAATGTACCTGGTGCATCCAGAATATGCTGTGCGTACATTGACCAGGACGGATCACAACGCCTGGACATTTTCTACACCAGAATTTGTAGATGGCCCATATCTGGACATCAATACGACCAGCACCACCGTCAACCCTGGCGCGACATCAGGAAATGGCGTTGCTCTTGTCGCTAGTGCCAATCTATTCGCCAGCACAGATGTCGGCAGGTTAATCGCATTGCATGGCGGTTACGCAGAGATCAAAACATTTACTGACGCGCAAAATGTAACGATAGACATCAAAAGCAATTTTACGGCCAGCACAGCCACCGCAGACTGGGAGCTGGGGGCATGGTCAGACACGACAGGGTATCCGAGCTGCGTGACATTCTTTGAGCAGCGGCTGGTCTTGGCCGCTACGACAGAAGAACCGCAGACCATGTTCTTCAGCAAAAATGGCGACTACCTAAATTTTAAATCTGGAACGAATGCAGATGATGCGTTGATCTATCAGATTGCGTCTAACCAGGTAAACAATATTAGATACCTTTCTGCGACCAGGGTTTTGACTATTGGCACATCCGGTGGCGAGTATGTGTTGACCACAACAAATGATGGACCGGTCACGCCAACTAACGCACAGATCCGTAAATACTCAAATTATGGCACGGCGAATGTTGAGCCGGTGCAGGTTGCAGATGTGACCATGTTTTTGCAGCGAGCCAAGCGTAAGCTGCGTGAATTCAAATACGCCGGTGAAATCAATACATCTGGGTATATTGCTACAGATCTGACCATTCTGGCTGAACATATCACCGAAGGCGGTATGCTGGGCATGGCTTATCAGCAAGAGCCTGACAGCGTGGTTTGGATGATTCGCAACGATGGCCAGCTCATTGGCTTAACTTACCGGCGCGAAGAAGAAGTCGTTGCCTGGCACCGGCACACTATCGGCGGCACATATACCGGCACCCATGAGGGATTGGCATCTGCCATCTACGCATATGGCATGGTCGAGAGTATTGCCACGCTGCCATCTGACAGCGGCGAAGACGAATTGTACTTGATCGTCAAACGCACCATCAACAGCGTTACAAAGCGTTATGTCGAGCGTATGAAGACATTTGATTTTGGAAACGATACGACCGAAGCGTTTTTTGTCGATAGCGGCCTGACCTACAGTGGGGCGGCGACATCTTCGTTTGGTGGACTGTATCATCTAGCAGCCGAGACTGTGGCGGCGTTAGTTAATGGCGCGACCCATCCAGACAAAACAGTGTCAGCAGGCTCTATATCGCTCGATTCAAGCGCGACAAATGCTGCTGTTGGTTTGCCTTACACAAGCCGGATACAGACATTACGCCTCGAGGCCGGTAGTGCTGATGGCACAAGTCAGGGCAAGATTAAGCGCATTCATTCAATCACGCTACGCTTGCATGAGACTGTCGGTGTAGAGGTAGGTAGCTCAACATCTGACATAGACCGCATTCCGTTTAGAACATCAGCCATGCCGATGTCTGCTGCGGTTGAGCTGTTTACTGGCGACAAAGAAATAGAGTTTAGAGGCGGCTTTGAAGAAGACGATCAAATCGTTGTGCAGCAGAGCCAGCCGCTTCCATTAACGCTGTTGGCTATTTACCCACGCCTCAACACTTTCGATAAATAGGTGATCGATGTTTAGTTTAATATCCGCAGGCTTACAGCTTTATGGAGCTTATAACAGCTACCAGACCGGCAAAGATGCTGGGGCGGCTGCACTAGCTATAGGCGCAAAAAATGCGACAATAATCGAGCGAGACATCGATATTGCAAAGCGTCAAAAAGAAATTTTACAACGCAACCTGGAGCTGAGTAACGCCAGAAAGACCAAAGCATTCGGCGCATACCAGGCTGGTGCCAGGGCTGCAACGCTAGGTCAGGGTCTTACCAGTCGCGGCACACCACAAGATGTTCTGATCGAAAATCTCAAAGAGTTTAACTACGAGCTTTCTGTTGACGCATATAACACGGAAATCGCGTTGCTAGAGCAAGATGATTTGATTGAAGAAACTAAGCTACGCGCAGAAATTTCTCGCATGGGCGGCCAAGCTGAGAAAAGCGCACTGATGGCACAAGGCAAAGCAGGTCTTATAACTGGTGCAGCAGGCGGCATAGGCACCTTGGATGCCGCTGGCGGCATTGGTTATTTGCAAGATGTTTGGAATGATCTGACCACATAGGTGTGACGCATGGGAATTAAGATACCGACATATCGCTCGGAGGCGATGCCTACCACATCAACCGGCATGCGGAGCTGGCGCACTAGGGTGGATAGCACACCTTTCATTCAGCAGATTAAGGCTGAGGGCGACTTGGTCAACACCTTTACCGGCGTGGTTGCAGAGGCTTTGGCCCTAAAGGGAAAGACAGAGCGAGAAACAGCAGCAGCCCAGGCGTTGCTGGCGGCTGAGGTTTCTATGTCGCAGACGGTAGCACAGCTTGAGAATAGCAAAACGCCATGGGATGTCATGGGTGATGATATCACAAAGCCAGATAGCTGGATGGGTGCTGTCAATGACATTAGAGAAACAGCCAGGGCAGAGCTTGGTGCCGGTGCCAGAAGAATATTTGACATCAAGTTTGGTACGCTGCAGTCGCGGTACACTGCGTCAATGCAGGAGAAGAACACCAAACGCTTAAATAAATATGCTGTTGATCAATTTGAAATTCGCGCTCTGAGTTTTGAAAGTGACTACGGTACAAGCGATATGACCGAAGTAGATATAGCAAAGTATAATCAAGCGGCTACAGATCTTGCGAATTTAGGTACAGAGCTGGCTATAAGTGGCAAAGCTGATGCAAGTAAGATTGCAGAAAGATTGCTAGAGGTGCAGGCAAATACAGCACAAAACGCGCTGACATTATTTGTAAATGAGAGTGCTTCACCTGTTTCAACCGCCCTTACAATAGCAAACGCACTGACTGGCGATGAAGCTGGGCCGAAGCAGCTAGAACAAATTAGTCAAATGCCAGGCGGCGACTATGTCTTACATGTGTTACGGCAGGTGAAAGACCCTGCAAAACGCACTGAAATCATTAATGATTTACAAGAGCAATCTTTTAATCTCTTTGACAACCAGAACAAACTACAAGATCGAATGGACAAAGAAGCCAAAAGAATTAACGATGCAGACTACAACAAAATTTTTAGCCCAAATACAGCCGCAGAAGACAAGCAGACTATTTACAACAGGCTCGATACTCTCAACTTTATGACGCCACAGATGCGGAAGGTTGCAGATGAATTCTTATCTGGCGCACTTACATTTTCTGAAAACGATGATGGCCAAACTATTTTGGATCTCGAAGATAAAGTTGCAAAAAGCAGGCTGACAGCAAAAGATGTCACCGATGTGGCTAGTAAGCTCACACAGTCTACTTTCCAGTCATACATGGGTGATGTAGGGCAGATCCGCTCAAGAGGCGTCACAGACGCCCTGGGAGACGCCAGGATAGCATTTAGATACGAAGAAGAACGCGGCACAGACATTGAGCCGTATGAGATCGCATCGATGACTGCTTACTACAACGCGCAGCGTAAATTGCGTCAGTACGAGCGAGACAACCCAAGTGCGTCCGGCCAGCAGATCCGAGCTGAGGCGCAAGCTATTATTGCCGAAGAAAGAAAAGGCTTGAAAGGTATTATCGAGATCGAGCTGACTGACATATTGCGCGATCTGCAGAAGCGCACCCAGGGCCTTACTTTTCAAACAACGCCTAGCGGCGCATTCAATTACGGTACAGTTGTTGAAGAAATACGAAACTACCTGGTTAGCAACCCTAGCGGTCGAATTGAGGCTAATCTTCAAGAGATCAATTATTACCTGCAAATGATGGCGAGTTTTGGCGATGAGTGAATTTAAGCAGCTATTCCGGTCTGATCCAGAAAACGATCTCGATACTGACATCGAGGTTGCAAAGTATGACCAGGCAGCAGCTTTACGCGCTATGGGCATCGAGCCGTTTCCAATGCCAAAAAGCGGCATGGGCAGCTTAGCTGCGCCACCTAAGAACGAAGCTGATCAGTATTTCTTTTCGCTAAATGATGTTTTAGCAAAAGGTGCAGACATGTTGCAGGAAACCGACAAGGCGGTGACTGCAGGTGTTAGGCAAGGTGGGCAAGAGGCCATCAACACTGTTGTCGATTTTTTAGGCAAACAATCTGAGCAGTTTGCTACCAGCTTTGGTGTGCCGCCAGAATATACAGCCGCCACACGCCCCGAAAGCTACCTGCAAGAGCTAAACAATAGAGGTTTCAACACTGAGCTGCCTTTGAGCAGTTACCAGCCAGAAACAGAGGTTGGCATTAGTCTGCGTGAGCTGACAGCATTTTTCACATCATTTTTACTGGGGCGTGGCTCTGGTAAAAAAGATATGGCAGAGGGTGTGTTAGACAGGGTTGGCAACTGGGGTCATGAGCTTGTGCGTAATGTCAGGGGCGGCATTATGGGTGAGCATGCTTTGAATGTTGAAGAATCAAACCTTTCACAGCTTGCTGTCGATCTTGGATTTACGCAGGAGCTAAATGATTATTTTGCTGAGGGCAGCACCGCCGACACCATGGCTGAAAGTTTGTCAGAGACAATCACGCAAACAGCAAACCCAGAGATAAGAGACAGAGGTAATTTAATTTCTGCAGAAGCCAGGCTTCAGCGTAAAGTCGATAGTGTAACTGAAGGAAATGCAGTAGGTGCTTTGCTGACTGGGGCGATTATGACAGCAGCAAAAGCCTCTAAGATTGCGGCAAAGGCACCTAAAACGACTGCCGCAGCCGGTGCTGCCCTGGCGATGCAACCAGAAGATGCTGAGAGCTTACCGCTCGATGATATTGGCAAAGGCGTAAAAAGTTTTTTTAAGCTGGGCGATAATATTAACCAGGAAGACGCGCAACGGCAGATATTTAAATTTGCTGAGGAAAGAGCCGCCGGTAGCGGCAAACCACCAAAAGCCACTGTTGCTGACATACATAATTATTTAGATCAAGTTGCCATCCAAAAGTATGGCAGGCCGCTAAATATCGTTGATAATCCAAAAGATTATGAAACCGTCAAAGCAGAGCTTATTGACGATATAAAATATCAGTCTGAAAAAGATGTTTCCGGTGCCGGTTGGTACGACAGTGATGTTTTAAAAACATACAATATGATTAGCCGTATCCCAGGATTTGAGGATTTAGCATCTAACGAAGATGAAAGAGTTATATTTTCAGCCATTCTCGGCGCAACATCACCAGGCCCAAAAGTTGCTCAAAACACGAGAGCCGGTGCTGCACAATACTTACTGTATAAACAAACTGGTAAATTTAGCACAGAAGCCCCACCGCCTGGCACCGCTGTTGCAGGTGTAGAAAAAGCAGGTTTTGGTCAATATGGATACCCAGATGGCTTAAAAATGATCCAATATCTATTGGACAAGTTTGGGCCAGAAAAGTTTGCAGATTGGTGGTTGTCACCACACAGTCGAGCCGAGCTGACGCAATTGAGAAAAGAAGCCGGTTTTAAAAGCGGCCCTGCCGGTATTAAGGGCAAAGCTGGAGACATGCATTTTGGAGCTGCCATACTAGGAGACAAAGCAGGTAAGTTTTCTTTAAACATCAATGGCTACCAAGCGACAACAAAAGATAAATGGTTTGTTAGAACAATCAGACGCGCTGAAGGCACATTTGGCGAGACGATTCAAAGCAACGGTGTTGAGCTGGGCCAACCTAGAAATGTTTCAGAACGCGCCGTTATGGATAAAATGATCAATGAGATTGTAAACGATCCTGCGCTTGCATCTCTTGGCTTGTCTGAACAGGACGCGCAGGCTATACTCTGGTTCCGTGAGCAGAACCTGTACACCGACCTTGGTGTCAAATCTGTTCCGCAAACATTTTCGGAAGGTGTGGAGAATTTAAGTGGACAAGCAGGATTTGGAATTCGCGCAAGCGATGAAGTTAAAGCTCAGATTGAACAGGGAACAGCGGAACTCCCAGGATATCGATCAGTCTCCAAAGGCCAACGCGCAGTCAGAGCAGACCGCAGGCGACAGCTTGCGATCCTCAATAATCCAGAAGGCGATGGCGCGTCATCCGGCCCTTACGGAGGAATCAGCGAGGAAGATGTTGGAGGAATTCGGAGGCTAGAGCCTGACGAAACCACAGCAGCTCGTTACGAAAAAGCTGGTCTACACATCCCAGGCATTGACAGAGTAGATGCCACCGGTGCAGCTCAATACAATCAAGATATGACTGCAGCAATGCAGACCCATGAGTATGGCGCACAAGTTGAAATAAAATCTGCAGAAGAATTAGCGCAAGCCAATCTATTTAGAATAGATGGTGGCGGTGGTTTTGCCATCAAAGACGATGGCGATATTGTCGCTGTGTTCCAGCCTGGTGACTCAAAGCGTGGCGGCATATACGCCGTTCTGCAAGCGGCAGTAGCCATGGGCGGCAAAAAACTAGATGCATTTGACACAATGTTGCCTCACATATACGAGACAGCAGGATTTAAACCGGTGTCTCGTTTAAAGTGGAATGATGAGTTTGCACCAGAAAACTGGAACAAAGAAACATTCCAGCAATGGAACAATGGCGAGCCAGATATTGTGTTTTTTGTATATGATGAAAATTACTTTGGCGGCATAGATTACGACAGTTTGCCAAGGTTTGATGACTACGACCAAGCGGCTGCAGCACAAGATACAGCTTTAAAACAAATTACTACCGGCAAACAACAGTTAGAGTTAGATCTGTAAAAGCTGTACGAATGCTGCGAAATTTGGTATGTTAAACGCTATATGTGGGCAACTTTGGTTGCCCTTTTTTTATAGGTAAATCATGGCACTTGAAGAACCTGATACACTGATGCGGATCGCTGATCTGCACAGCAAATCCCTTATGGATGTTGCAACGCTCGGCCCAGATGAAATGGCGCAAAGCCCAGTGCAGTATGCCAGCCTGGGCGACCTGTTCAAATTGGGTGCTAAATTTTATGGCGGCAACAGGGCAAAGCCTGCTGTCCCGAGCGATGCCGGTGTTGGCAAGCCTGCCATTGATGCTCGGCCCCGAGTAGCGTCTGAGGGCAATTTGACGCCGGATGATCTGGGCTACCGGCAGACACAAGATGCGGCGGCTTCAGATGTGTTGTCGCCAGAGGGCCAGGCTAAATTTAAGGATCAGAGAGGCCCGACAGATTTAACGCCTGAAGGCCAGCTTCGCGCACAAGCTCTCGATGATTTGGATGATGGAGCTGACCTCACGCCAGATCAGCAGCTTGATCAGGTTGTTGGAACAGCACAGCGTGGCCAGCTCAACGAGCAACAAGGCTTCCGCCTTACAGACGAAAGCACCGGCTTGGCCGATGAGGGGCAAGCCGTTGAGGTTTTGACTGATGCTGCTAAAGGCGATCAGTACCTCAAAAGCATTGCTGATGGTGCGCCTTTCAACTGGAACAACATTAGAGAAACAGACGATGTAAAGTTGTTGATGCAGGCTGTATCTGACAGCCTGGCTGATCCACAGCAGGCTGCGACTAGAGGCATCATAAGTAACAAAGAAACTCTCGAAAACGCACAGAGCCAACTGGTTGACAGCTTAGGCGTAACTAAACGCACCTTAAAACGAAAGATAGGCACGACCTTTGCCAATGCAGCAGACGCAACAGCAGCGCGTATTGTTCTTGCTGACAGTGCGAAAAAACTGGCTGACCTGGCTAAAAAAGTGGCTACCGGCCAGGGCGGCGACCAAACAATGCTTGTATTCCGCAGGCAGCTCGCGATTCACAACGGTATACAGCTACAAATCAAAGGCGCACAAACTGAGGCAGCCAGATTGCTGCAGTCGTTCAATATACCGGTCACTGGCGATATGGACGCCGTAGAGGCAGCCGCGCTACGAATGGACATTATTGATGCGGCTGGTGGAGCTAGAGCTTTACGAAATGCTGCAGAAGGTTTGCTCAATGCTGGTAAACAAAGCGAGGGTCAGTTTAATCAGGTAGCGCAGCAAAGCGTTATGAGCCGTTTTAAAGATGGAATGGAACATCTTTACATCAACGGTTTGTTGTCAAACCCTCGGTCTAATTTAAAGAACATTCTCGGCAATGCTTTGTTTATGGGCTACCAGGTGCCAGAAGAAATACTGGCTGGGTTGTACGGCACCGGCGAAAGAGCAATACGCAAAGCTATTGGATCAGATATTGACTATACAAATCAAGTGTATATGGGCGATGCTTTAGCTCGTATGTCAGGTTGGTTTTATAGCTTTGGCGATAGCTGGGCGGCGGCTGGCGAGGGCTTCCGGCGAGGCATACCAGGCGATTCAGTCAATAAGATCGATGTCAATCGATACGAAAATTTCGGCAACCCAGACAATGTGTTTGGCCGCGCAATGACGCAGCTCTATCGCAGCACCAGCATACCGACAAGGTTTTTGCTGGCAGGCGATGAATTCTTTAAGGTCATGTCACAGAATGGCGAGATGGGTGTCCAGGCACACCGGCAGATGAAAGCTGCCTATGCTGCTGGCATGTCGCGCCAGGACGCTGTTGACGAAGGCATGATGGTCATGCTGTCGCCGCGCACATATCAGGCAAAGGTAGATTACAAGAGCCGCCACGATACGCTAATGAGCGACCTGGGCGAGTTTGGCAAAGCTGCCGGTATGTTACAAAATACATTGTTTGGCCGGTTTATCATGCCGTTTGTTACGGCCCCGACCAATGACATACTGCGTACCATAGAGCGTACACCATGGCTTGCAGCATTTAATCCATACACATATCGGGATGTGTTTGGTAAGGATGCTGTCAAGAGGCAAAACACACTGGGCAGATTAAGCCTGGCTGGTGTGTCAATGGCTTTCATTACTCACTATGCAATGGCTGGTCAGATCACTGGTGCAAGACCGCAAGACCCACGGCAGCGCGAAAAACTGCCACCAGGATGGCAGCCATACTCTTTTGTATTTAGAGGCGAGGGCTTCCCTGTTGATGACGATGGCGACCCATTGCCGTTGTACGACAACTTTGGCAACCCTAACGGCCCACTAACATATGTAAATTACAGCGGCCTTGGCCCTGCAGCGTCTATGATCGGCATTACTGTTAATGCGTTGCAATTTAATTCCATGGCTAGAAATGCAGAAGATCGTCAAAGCATAGCGTCTGCAGCAGTTTTTGCGGCGACAGACTATTTTAAAGAGCTGCCATTTTTGCAAGGCGTGAGCGACACATTTTTGGCTTTGCAGCGGCAAGATGCCAGCTACCTTGTCAGCGGCCCACTTGGTTCGATGAACCTTGTGCCTGGTGTTCCTAATCCATTTAGCAGCCTGATGAGAGCTGGCGATGCAGCTATCGATTCAAGGCGTAAAAAGATCAATGTCGATTTTGACATATACACAGAGCAAGATGTGATCGACCTGACTGATCAGGGCGTGTTGCCACAGTCAATAGAGGGTGGTTACGATTTTCGTTATGTAGGCTTAGCCAAAGGTGATGCAGGCGACCAGTTTTTCCAAACTGTTCACCAGGGCTTCAATCAAATGATTCAGACAAATGTATTTGCAGATAGCCCAGATGCAAATGTGCCAATGTATGACACGCTGGGTCAGGTGCTTACAAAAGGCCCAAGCCTAGCAGAAAATCCTGTATTGGCAGCATACAATGCTGTCAGCCCATTTATGATCAGCAGCTCAGATGAACAGCCTGAGTATGTCAAAGAGCTGGTGCGGATCGATTGGCCGATACCACAGATGCCAAAGACATACAAAGGCATCGATCTTACTGTTGAGCAGCAAAGCCTAATGACCTGGCTGGCCAAGGGTCGAGCTGAGGATGCGCCTGAGCTGTTTAAGCAAATGGGGATTACTGAACCGCTAACGGTTAAGATCGACAACCGGCGCAATGATTTTATCGGTGCCATAGAGCGGCGCATGGGAACGCGGCAATATCGCAAAGCAGACCGGCGGCGTAAACAGGCGTTGATCCGTGATGTTCATCAACAGTTTTTAGAAGCAGCCTGGAACGAGCTGACAGCTTTGCCAGGGTTTGAGCGTTTGGGCCAGGCCGCGCTTGAAATTGAAAGCCTTATGGAAGGGGGCTACAGATGACGGTATCTAGTTTAACCAACAAGGTCACGCTAAATGGCAACGGCACTAATCATAGCTTTGCTTATGGTTTCAAGATTTTTGCCGATGCGGATCTTAGCGTGATCATCAGATCAAGCGATGGCACTGAGACAACAAAGACGCTCAACACTCATTATGTAGTAACCGGCGCAGGCAATGACAGTGGCGGTAATGTGTTGTTCAAATACAATACCGGCGATACCTCTGACGCTCACTATAGTGCCACAGATAACCGCCCACAGACTGGCGAAAGCGTGATTATCAAGCGTGTCATGAGCCTTACCCAAGGCACCGACTATGTGGCCAATGATCCATTTGCTGCAGAAAGCCATGAAGATGCGTTAGATCGTCTGACCTTTATTGTTCAACAGCAACAAGAAGAAATTGACAGGGCGATTAAGGCATCCGTCACAAACACAATCACGACAACTGAATTTGCTGTGTCTGCTTCTGATCGGGCTAACAAATTCTTCGCATTCGATTCAAGCGGTGATTTGGTTGTCAGCCAGGAGATCGGAACATTCCGTGGAAACTGGGCTGCAAGCACATCTTACGCCCAGAGAGACATTGTAAAGGACACCAGCACAAACAATATTTTTATCGTCAATACAGCTCACACCAGCTCAGGGTCGCAACCATTAACGACAAATGCAGACAGTGCAAAGTATGATCTGTTGGTCGATGCGGCGTCTGCAACTACATCTGCGACAAACGCTTCATCAGCTCAAACTGCGGCAGAGACTGCTAAAACTGCTGCTGAGACTGCACAGACTGCGGCAGAGACAGCACAGACCGCAGCCGAGACTGCAGAGACAAATGCTGAAACAGCGGAGACTAACGCAGAGACAGCAAAGACAGCAGCCGAAACAGCGAAGACTGCTGCAGAAACCGCGCTGGATGATTTCACTGATATCTTCTTAGGCAGTAAATCAAGCGACCCTACTGTGGACAATGATGGTAATGCCTTGATTGATGGTGCATTAGTGTTCAACACCACAGACAATGTGCTGAAGGTGTACGACCTGGGCAACACACAATGGCTGGCAACCGTGCCATCCAGCTCAGATCAAACAAAGATTAACACGGTTGCAGGGCAAATCAGCCCAACAAACAATGTCTCTACGGTTGCCGGTATTTCATCCGACATTTCGACAGTCGCTGGAATAAGCAGCGATGTGACTACCGTGGCTGCAGATGGCACAGACATTGGCACCGTTGCTGGAATAAGCAGTGATGTTACATCTGTTGCCGGTGTTTCTTCAAATGTCACAACAGTCGCAGGCGTAAGCTCTGATGTCACAACGGTGGCTGGTATTAGTGCGAATGTCACAACTGTTGCAGGCGTATCAGCAAATGTCACAACAGTGGCTGGTGTTAGCTCCGATGTGACTACGGTCGCTGGCATTTCTGCAAATGTAACTACTGCCGCAACAAATGATGCAAATATCACGACCGTGGCATCAAACATTACAGGTGTGAACAGTTTTGCAGAGCGGTATCGCGTTGAGGCTTCTGATCCAACAACATCACTTGATGCTGGTGATCTTGCGTTTGTGACAGGTTCAAGCACCTTAAAATATTATGATGGATCTGCGTGGCAAGGTATTGCACCGGGCATCACATCTGTGTCTGCTGACAGCTCGCCTTCTCTTGGTGGCAACTTAGATGTGGCCGGAAATTCTATTGTTTCAGCGAGCAATGGCAATATTTCAATTACGCCAAACGGCACTGGCTCAGTAATTATTGATGGCTTGTCACACCCACAATCGGATGGCAGTGCTGGTCAGTTTTTGAAGACAGACGGTGCAGGGCAACTGTCATTTGACACAGTCGACACTGGCGCATCCTTAACAGCATTTAGCACAGAGACAAGTTTTGAAGGCGCAGACCTTGTTGCGGTTTACGATACATCTGCGTCAGCTTGGGTCAAAGGCACCATTACCAATGCGGCTTTGCAAGGCCCAGCTGGTGCTGATGGTGCGGCAGGGCCAACAGGGCCTACAGGGCCAACAGGGCCTACAGGGCCGACTGGCCCTTCGGGTAGCTCCGCATCAACGAGTGCTGGTGCTGTTGGTGCATACGCATTTGTTCATCACTCTGGCAGTATTGGTATGGGTACTGCTGGTGGTACATACTCCGGTTCCACTTTACAAACAAAATTTTCAAACGCTAGTGGCAGTAGACCTAATAATCAGAGTGTTCCAACTGGTGGCACTTATCGTCGTATGGGTAATCCTAACACATCAAATAATGAATCAAGGACTAGCCTTGTTGTGAGGACTGCATAATGGCAATTACATATACAACAGTTTTAAACCCAAGATGGGGCGACTTAGCCCAAACAATGATTGATGTTGATGTTAACTTTGACCATCTGCCAGAAACATCAGTGGCGTTTACCGCAATATCTGACGATGTTGAGCCGCACGGTGTAGAGATATACAACCGTTGCATAGCTGGTGACTTTGGAACTATTGCGGCGTATACACCACCACCTACTCTAACGGGTGAAGATGCACAAAACGAATTGCGATATAACAGAAATGAAAAGTTAATCGCCTCTGATGTACATGTTCTACCGGATCGTTGGGCTGCAATGACATCAGAAAAACAAACTGAATGGTCAACATACAGGAATGCTTTGAGAGATTTGCCAGCAAACAATCCAAACGCAACAGTGGCTTGGGTAGAGGGTGATGGATACACTAATTGGTCAAATGTTACTTGGCCTACTGAACCGTCATGAGGACTATGTGGCAAATGTGGGTTGGCGCATTGAACCCAAAGGTTATAGATAAGATTGCGTCAATCACAAAGGATATACCTTACGAAAAAGCAAAGATATTTAATGAGCAAACTGGCGATGAGCAAAACGAAGAAGTAAGGCGCAGCCAAGTAAAATGGCTAACAGACGATGCATTTGTTCGTGGTCTTTTGTGGGGGTATGTGCAAGAGGCAAACAGGATTGCTTTTGGCTTCGATGTTCAGCCTGTTGGTCACATACAATATACTGAGTATGACGCAGAGAACAAAGGACACTATGACTGGCATCACGATATTGACTGGACTGGCAATGCCGCTTATGACCGCAAGTTATCTGTGACCGTGCAGTTAAGTGATCCAAATGATTACGAGGGTGGGGCTTTTGAGTTTTCGGAAACTAACTCACCAAATGAAAATGCATCAAGAAACAGAGGCACGATTATTGTGTTTCCGTCTTATCTGAAACATAGGGTTTTGCCCGTAACATTTGGCAACAGGAAAAGTTTGGTTGCTTGGTTTGAAGGGCCACGCTGGAGATAGCAATGAACAACGATCAGGTGAGTAAGCCTACAGCGGTGTCTGTGCAAGCGCAGATCGACACTCACGAGGCGGTATGTTCGGAGCGGTGGAAAGAGACTATTCTACGCATAAAGCGAATCGAGCATATCCTTATTGGCCAGGCAGCCGCCGTTATTGTTCTTTTATTGGCTGACCGTTTCTAAACATCGAGGCATATCATGGAGCCTATGTTCACTACAGCTCTGGCTGCCGTTAGTGCTGCCTCGGCTTCAATCAAGTGGCTGAAAGAACGCGCCCAGGATTGTTCTGACATCAAGGAATTAAGCTCGCATGTGCTGACATGTTTCGAGGCGCAGTCCACGCTGAACAAAGAGCGAAACAAGAAAGCTGGCGTAGGCGACATAAGTTTTAAAGGATCAATAGACGCTGTCCTTGAAAGCAAGAAGCTGGCTGAGGAGCTGAATCAGATCCGCACCATTGTGAACCTCAGATTTCCAAAGCCTGCAGGCGAGCCATCTACCTGGGATGAAATACAGCTTCACTATCAAACCAAACTCCGCGAGCAGAAAGAGGCGCAGGAAGCGGCGCGTAAAGCGGCTGCCAGAAGGGCCAAGGAAATTGAAGAAACGATTAAAACAGCGATACTTGTCACCCTTGTTATCGGCGCGGCAGTAGCTCTGCTTGCATTTGTAATGGTGTCCGTGGCTATGGCAATGGGGGTTACATGACACAAAAAAAATTACAGCGCGATAGCGAATACGACAAATACGATATGGATGGTGATGGCGTTGTGACAGACGATGAACTGGAACATGCAAAGGCTATACAAGAAACAGAACGCGATTTACGCAAAAGCCTGGCGCAGCTCAGGATGGCTAGATTTACTCTTATCGCCATGGGTGCTTTTACCGTTGCAATGTTTGTTGTGCCGATTGATCGGGTAGAGGCACTGAGCGACATCAGCAATTTATTCTACATTAGTGGTGCAGGTATTGTCGGTGCTTACATGGGTACAACTGCCTGGATGGCTCGCAAGTAATGTATCAAGCTATAGTCATAGCTTGCCTGATCGGCACAAGCGCGGTGCAGCGTGAACAATGCACATACCTTGAAGCACAACGGTGGCATGATTCAGAACGCGCTTGTCAGGCACATGCGCTTGAGCTGGCTGGGCGTGTGCATATCCACATGCGTGGTTATAAGCCTGTAGGCTGGAGCTGCAAGGCGTTGCCTAGAGGGGTGCTGTCACGATGATACAGGCTTTAATCGGCCCTATAGCCTCACTGGCAGGGTCTTGGATGGAGAGCAAGGTCGAACAGACCAAGGCTAAAGGCAGGGTCGCCCAGGCGAAAGCTGAGGCCGAAGCCGAGGTGATGAAGGTTGCCGCCACGCATGAAGCTGGCTGGGAAAAGATCATGGCTCAGGCTAGTGACAATAGCTGGAAGGACGAAGCCTGGACAATCTTGTTCATCATCATCATTGCAATGTGTTTCATACCGCCGCTGCAGCCGTATGTGCGCGAAGGGTTTGCAGCATTGGATGCTACACCGCCCTGGTTTCAATATGCCGTTTACGCCTCGATAGCCGCGAGCTTCGGGCTGCGGTCGTTAAAAGGTTTACGCAAATGAATTTGTCAGCAAACTTTAGCCTGGCTGAATTGACAAAGAGCCAGACAGCTCTCAGGAAGGGCATTGATAACACGCCCGACCAACCAGCCATCGATAACATGGAGAAGCTGTGTACGGCCATCCTGCAGCCAGTACGCGACCATTTTGGCATACCCTTTACGCCCAGCTCTGGCTATCGCTCGCCTGAGCTTTGTATTGCTGTAGGCAGCACAATCAAATCACAGCATGCAAAAGGGCAAGCTGCTGATTTCGAGGTGCCTGGTGTTAGCAACATGGAGCTGGCTGAATGGATTAGAGACAACTTGGAATTCGATCAGCTTATTCTCGAATGCTACACCGGCGGCAACACCGGATGGGTGCATTGCTCCTATGTGCATGAGCCGCGCAAAGAAGTGCTGACCTATGACCGCGCTAACGGATACAGAAAGGGTTTGATCGATGGCCGTTAATGAAGCTGGCAATTACACAAAG
>Ga0075478_10000330_pt1 | contig 17380 bp, 34 predicted proteins | sample DEB08_DNA_15_FD_71483 | JGI IMG/M metagenome (GOLD analysis project Ga0075478, IMG submission 71483) | Aqueous microbial communities from the Delaware River and Bay under freshwater to marine salinity gradient to study organic matter... | ecosystem: Environmental > Aquatic > Marine > Coastal ...
TATGACTGCACAAACGTGTGCATCAATGACACCGACGGCGACGGGGTATGCGACGAATTGGAAGTTGTAGGGTGCCAAGATCCAACAGCTTTTAACTACGACGAGACAGCTACTGATGCTGGCGACTGTGAGGATGTAGTGTTTGGATGCACGGACCCAACTCAGTTCAACTACAATCCAGAAGCAAACACTGAGAACGGAAGCTGTATTCCTTTTATTTACGGATGCATGAACCCCTTGTCCCTGAACTACGACGAGGATGCAAACACTGAGCTAGATGATTCTTGCATTGACGCTATTGCTGGGTGCATGGATCTCGACGCTTACAACTTTGATCCCGAAGCTAACGTTGCGGATAACGATAGCTGCGTGTATGATGCGGGATGTGTGACTGGACCTGGGAATCCTTACTGGCTGAATGATGAGTGCTACGCATGGGTGATTGAGGTCGACCCTTACTGCTGCGAGTCTGCTTGGGATGCGGTTTGCATTGAGCAATATCAATACTGCAGCGATCAAGTATCATCTGTTGACATAGCTGCTCAGTCTCTTATTCACTTTTTCCCAAACCCAACCTCTAGGGAGGTGAGGATTCAATCACCAGTCGGAACGATAGTGACAGTGTTTGACGCATCAGGAAGGAAGGTGGCCCACGGATCTGTAACCATAGTCGATCTACCGTCTCCAGGGTTGTACGTGATCATGGCTAACTACAAGGGTAGAGTTAAGAGAGAAACAATCGTAAGACAATGAGAGGATTTGTAGCTGCTGTACTTATGCTTCTGCCCTTGATGGCGGCTGGTCAAAGTGACTTCTATAAAAAGACACTTAGACGAGCCACATTCTATGCTGCTGTCAACGGGGGTAACTCTGTCTCTGATCAAGACGTGTACTCAGTATCATCTGGGCCGCTTGTAACGGATGTGATTGAAACACCATTTGATTACTCTCTTACTCTAGGGGTTAGAAAGATTGCTCGATTTGGATATGAGAATAGGGCTAACGTATTCTATGATGGCACGGAAAAAACCTATGGTGATGCAGCCACTATTGGTAAGTACGATGGGTTTGAGTTTCTTGCAGAGGCAGACTGGAGAAGACAGCAGGGCAAAAACTTTCTTGACCAAGACTACTTTGTAAGGTATGTGGCTGATAGTTGGATTGTAAAAGCGGAGTGGTTGCAGGATGGGTTTGCTGACGTAAAGTACTTTGAAGCATCTCAAAGAGCACGAGTCAAGATCGGCAACAAGCTGTCCTTGAATGCTGGTGTAGTTGAGAGGATCTCAGAGCCATACGGTTACGACCCTTTGCAGGAGTGGCTGCTTGACAACAATCAGATACACTACACGGCGCTTGCTCTTGAGCAGGGATACACTGCGGACATTGCGTTGGGAGAGTTCTACAGTCCCGATGGGGTTCTTGTGGCCAACGATCCAGCTGTATGGGAGCAGATAGTTATTCCTCAAATCCTGAATGATTACGTATCTCAAAAAAGATCTGAGCTGCCCAGCCAATGGGTGTACTCCGTTGTTGTGGGTTTTGACTTCTATCACTACACGAAGGACTTTTGGGTTCACTCCTGGGGTAGCATTATGCCCTATCACCTGAACACAGGTGGAGAGTATTCTTACCACAACTTCGTCAACAGCAGCCAGTGGATGGATATGGGGGCGGGGCTTGTGCTTGGAACGAAACTAACTAAAAGCCTTGGCGTTTTTGCTGAGGGTAGATATAACAGATATTGGAACAGGGAGTGGCACGACTTCTCTGTAGGACTCAACTACGTATTATTGTAATGGCACAGCAGATTGGAGAGGACACTAAGGTTACGCTAGATCTCAAGACCCTTGGGATGGTGGCGGCGGGGATAGGAACAGTTGTTGCTATGTGGTTTGCACTACAAGCTGACATAGCAGAGGCAAAAGAGTTGCCTGTACCACCTGATCCAGAGATCTCACGCATGGAGTTTGACATGAAAGATCAACTGGTTCGCCAAACAATCATGACAACTCAGGATGATGTCGCTGAAATTAAGCAAGACATCAAAAGAATCGAAGAGAAAATAGATCAACTCAAATGAGAAATGAAGTCACTTGCTGCTGTATTATTTGCGCTGTTATCCGTACTTGTATTTGCAACTGTAACAACAGCTGAAGATCCTGTATGCCCATCAGGTATATGTGTTGTTGAGTTCAACGCAAGCTTCAATGCGTCCAACACTGTTCCATGGATTGAAAGTTTAGAAGACTGCGCCACCAACAGGGTGGACATAGTGTCATCACCAGATCTTCAGAAGAAACACAAGATTGTGGTTGTCCCTACTATCGTTGTGTTTAACGAAGGGGAGGAGGTCACAAGATTTCAGGCCAACATCATGATGTCAATGGAAGCTTCACAAGATGACGTCCAAGATGCCGTGGATGAGGTTATGCTAAACGACTTTTAATCTCACCTAAATAAAGATACGTGGCCGTACATTTCGTAGCCCTTGCCGTATCTGTGCCTGGCTCTTAGCTTCCATACGTACACCCCGTCTGGGGCGTAATGATCTCCCCCAACCACGTTTCCAGTCCACTGCTGACCAGGATAATCCGTCTCAAAGACCAGGCCTCCCCATCTATTATATACCTGGAACTCCCAGAAGCTCCAGCACTCAGCGGGTGATGCAATCACTGGATAAAAGGATTGATTTCTTCCATCTCCGTTAGGGGTAAAAGCGTTGGACACAAAGATAGATGGGTCTTCGCACACGTTAGGTTCTCCGTCAGGGCTGCAGTCTGGGTTAAGAGGAGAGAACCGAATCATATTGTCCTGTGTCCAAACATCTGGATACTCGAATCCACTTTCGTCTTCGTATGGCCACGACTGGCTGTCGTTGATTTGAGTGATGGCCAAGATCCAGCATTGATCTTCAAAGAACCCATCGTTGATTGCCTCCTCCCAACATTCACTTGCGTCAGACCCTCCAAGAAAGGCGTCCACAACATTGAATGATATGGTGTCTCCAGACTGGAGCCAAGCTCCAGGAGAGTTCACATCAACTAGGGGAAAGTTTATTGGGTAAATGAGAAGAGCCCAGCCGTTGTCATAGAAGCAGCTGTATGGATAGTCTTCAAGCTGGGGATCTGTAGTAATCCCCAGCAGAAACTCACCTATGCTATCCGCTGGAGATCCGCAGTTAACGCCAGAGTTTACAGCAATGGAGATATCCATCGACGATGGATTAAAGGACAGTATCTCCATGTCGCACTGCCCCAATAGGGTGAGAGGCAGAAGCATGATTGAGAGCAGCATGTTCTTCATGCCACAAAGATAGACACTACGAGCTCAGTCGCTCTGCTTCTTAAGGATGTCGAAAAGGTCGGGGTCTATGTCCCTAATAGGCTTGATGAACTTCTCGTCGCAGTACTCGTTAATCTCTTTCTGCTGCGCTGGCGTATTTGTCACGCATACATTTGCAGCTTGATACTTTGCGTTCGCCTCTAAAAGTCTGTCGATATTCATCTTAATCTTCTTATGCCTATTTGTTCTCATGGGGCATTAAAGATAGTCTAATAGTTCTTATCGTACTCCCAGACTCTGTATGACATTAACGACTTGATATCGTGCAACTTAAGGATAGAGATGACATCCTCCCTGTCTTTGCGAGTGTACCTTTTAAGGTAAGCATCCTTCTTGTTTGATACCTTCTCTCCCCTTACGTGCTTCTCACAAAAGAAGGCGAGCTCCTCCCGATCTACGATCGCGAACCCACCTTCCTCAGGCATGTCGAAGGCTATGATCGTTGCCCCACCATACAGCCACCCATCGTTGCCCCTTACGTTCTTGAACTCTACCCATATCTCGTCAGGAAGGTTATTGCCCTTCACGTCTACGCCCCACCTCTTGCCTTGGTTAGACATAGCAAGCCAGTAGTCAATATGGTCATGGATGTCCTCTGTGTGTGATGACTTGGTTACAAGCAAGCCTTTCTTTCTAGCTGCCCTGATGAACCTAACCTCGGCCATCCTTCCAGTGGCCGAGCTGTAAGCCCTTCTTTTATTTGTCAGAGTGCTCATCAGCTGCGGATTGAATCAGATCAAGCTCGTGATAGATGGCTGCCTTCACGCCCTCCATTGCCTTCTCCACCGCATCAAGACTCTCGATGGGGAGACCTTCCTCCTCGTGCAAGGATTCATACAGATCGTCAACGATCTCGTGAATCCTATCGCAAGCGTGGTAGTAGTACCAGCTGAGTTTAGATATCTCCATCCTTTATTGATTGAAGTATTTCCTGTATTGCTTGATCAACCTGACTGCTGTTCTTGGCTAAAAATACAATCGTTTTCGCCTGGTTTCCAACTAAATGCCTAAGAAAAAGCTTCCACCTCATGGGGAAGTCGTGATGAGAAGGAAGGAATCCCTTTGTTTCTATGATCCAGTCGTGGTCCTTGCCAACAAAGTCAGGCTTGTAGGTGATAGGAAGGACGACGGACCCCGATCGGTCCGTCATGTCCTTCTTCCTGGATGTCATCTTAAAGTACTTGTTTGGAAAGCGAAACCTTTCGCTTAGCTCAAAGGTGTGCTCCTCATAATCAAAAGCTAGCCCGTATTCTTTTAGCTGATCCGCACAGTATTTCTCAAGAGAGCTTGCGTATCGACCCAGCTGCTTTTTTCGAGCGCTGGATCGCTTCCGCGTAGTCTTCTTTTGTCTCTTCATTTAATGAAGGTACCAAGTAAAAACTGAAAAGTCAATTACCTACCGTCAACCAATCGCTTGGAATGGGCATCGTTGATTCACGAGAGAATGTAATCGGCTCATACAGAGCTCTTTGACCAGTTCTTTTTGTGAACCCAGTGTGGGAAAGGTTCATGAGCAGGCAGTATGGATCCTCGATCGGAGTTGGACACCCGCCTGTTTCTACTTCTCTCACCTTCCTAACGTGTAACTGACTCATCCTGCGTATATCAGAGTCCATTGATTGAACCTTTCGGTGAATCGTAAGGAAGCAATCAGCTCTGTTTACGAACTTACCACCACCCTCTGTGTCTTCAGCATACGGGGCCACGGGCAAACCATCGTCACCCTTTCTTCGCTGAGCCTCGGTCACGGCGTGCATGTTTAACCACACGGCTACGTCGTTTGACTTGCTAAAGGTTAGGAACTCACTAGCTGCTTCGTAGTGATAATCGTGTACGCCGATACCCCCTCCTCTCACGTCGAGCTTGAGGCTGTTGTATGGGTCTACGAATATTGCATCTACGTGCTGCTGGCGCATGACCTTCTCCATGAACAGGATGATATCGCTGTAGCTGTATATCTGATTGTTGTTGATGATCGTAAAGTGTTCTTGAACCCACTTGTACGCCTGCTTCCTTTGCAGGTAATTCATGTCCGTAATCTTCCTGTCCATTGCGAACTGCATAAGTGTCATCTTGAGGGATGCGGTTCTGTTCTCTGATGAGTACAGCACCCACTTCCACCCATGACGAACAGAGGAGTTAGCAATAAGGTATAGTGCAGTGGTGGTCTTACCTACATTGGAGTGTCCATTGATGATGACGAACTCCTTCTTGTATCTGAAGTGCTTGTCTAGATCTGGGTCGCCCGTGTCTAGCCCCACTTGTATCTTACCCTGAGAGTAGTCGTCGATCCATCTGAAGTCCTCATCGTCTGACGATATGAATGACATGTCTCCGTCGTTAAGAAGCATCTCTCTTTGAGCTGCCTTCTCATCAGCAATAATGTCTTTGATCGGAGTCTGCTTGCCCTTCTCAATGCCAGCTATGATGGTCTTCTTGGCGTGCTCCTCGTTGTCTACATCGCGCTTGCAAACCTCGCGAAACAACACCCTGATAACTTCCTCCTCCTCCATGCGGCCAGCGGAGATGTATCCTCCACATAGAATAGAAGCCCTGTTCAGTGTGATCCACTTCTCTCCGTCCTGAGCTTGCCGAATCATACGGCAAGCCAGGTTGAGCTTCATGTAATCTGTGTGATCGTAAGCCTCGTTCGTAGGCACTTGCGCCTCAGCATGCTCGGTTGTGAAGTGGCCGAACTTTGTGTAGTCATCCTTGATGATGATGTCAGGGTCATGAGACTCGAAGCAAGCCCGAGACTCATTGATACCTGACTCATCTAGTTCAAGTCCATGTGTTCTTTCGAAGTACTTGATGAGGGCGCGGAAGTGATCGCGGTGTCGCTCGGGGTGCGTGATATGCACCAGTGCCTTGACTCCATTTCCACTCGGCGAAGTCCAGCATGAATGAATGAAATTATCCGTGGCAAGAGCCCGCTTGGTCTGGTCAACGTCAACGTGGTCAAAGTCCAGAACAATAAATCCCGAATGCTCGAAGAGCGCGTCATCGGAACGCGACGCAAACTCTCCGCTGAAGCATACGACAGGTAGTTCTTTCTTCTTCTCCTTGTCTCCATCACGTACCTCAGTCACTAAAGTACTCGACCTCCCAGTCTGGATCCGCGCCAACGCTTGTGGTAGTGGAATGTAGTGTGGGTTTGTCTTGTCGTAGACGTTCTTGAATATCGTTACTTGCATTGTCCTTCGCAATCATGAGGAGGATAAGGTATCCAGCCAGGTCTTGCAACGTATCCTCCGTTGCGTCTACGAGACCTGCGTTCTTGATGCGCTTGAGCTTGTCGTCGATGCGCACTTTGATGCCAGCGACGGCACCTGCTTCGGAGAAAACATTCAGCGGTTGCAATGCTGAGTCCCCGTACTTGGCATTCTTCTGGAGCAGTAGGTTCTCCAGCTTCTTGCACTTACTTTTTATTTTGCTTCCTGTGTTCATCTAGTGAGAGGGTTGAGTGGGATATCAGCTTCTTGTCTATGATCTCCCGAATGATGATGTGCTTATCAGCCTTTGCGTTCTTGCCATAGAGCTGTTGCTCTAGCCTTGTCATTGTCTTGCTGTCGTACACACGTATGTCATTCGGGTTATCGAAGACGGATACTATCCACACAACACGCTCGTGTACAACCTTCCGTTTCCTGAAGGCGACACGAGCGGTCATGTGATAGATAGGAGCCTTAGAAGGGGAGGGCATCCTCTGTCTTAGCCTCGGCGCGAGCTTCTCGCTTTTCCTTGGCTGCCTCGCTGTTCGGGTCGAATACTCGACAGCATGCCTTTCCAGACTTGCTCATGAACAGAGTGAGGTAAACGTTGCCGCCCTTGCCCTCGGAGTCACGACGAGTTGCATACTTCTCGATCATCTCCTGGAGCTCTGTGTCTTTGAGCCTGACTTGCCAGCCCATAAGCTCGTTGTTGTCGTTGTAACGGGGTTCGTCGGCCCAGCCAACGAGTACTGAATCATACTTCTGATCGCTCATGATGTAATGAAATTGGTAAATAAATAATGAAAGGTTAGAAATGCTCCTACATAGAAGGAGACTTTGATTGTGTTATACAATAAATTCTGCATAGTGTTCTGATGTTTTTGTGTCACCCTCAAGGTATCTCTTGATGTTCTCAAGGGCTTCATGAAACTTCATCTCTCCCTTGAAGAGAGACTCGTCACTGCACTTTACGTCTGCAGGATAAAAGGGGTAAGCCTTTTCCTGCACGACCCAGTAGAAGTCCTTGATGCCAAACACTTTGGTGTAGATGTAGGCTTGGATGTCATAGCTAAAGCTATTGACGTCGTACCTGAACTTGCTGATCGAGCGAGAAGACTTTGAGTCGATGATACAGTCGTCCTGAAGACAATCCAAGAACCCCTTGAGAGGGACACCGTCAAGATCCACGTTGAACTCGACTTGATATTTGCCTCCAGCAAATCTCTTGTCGTACAACCCGCAGTCTTTGAGGCGTTGAATCATTTCCTTCGCCTTCTTGACGTCCTCCATAGGAGCCAGGATTTTGTTCGCATTCTCTGTCGCCTGAGCTGCCTCCGCTTTCCATTCCTTGTATCGCTTCGTGCTTCTTGGATACTTGCCGCCAATATCAGCAACAATATCGGAGTCGTCAAGAGTATAGTAGGTATCAGCAAATTTCTCAGGTTCAAAAAGTAAAAGGTCGTACAGAGATCCGAAGTACAAGGCCTCCGACTCTTTCTTTAACTGCCCCCTCATGTACATCTCCCAGAGACGCATGTCTCCAAGAGCATACTTGAGAGATGAGTAAGACAGGTGAGGTTTGCCTACTGCTTTCTGTAGTTGTTCCCGCATTGTCATACTCGCTTCAGTATTAGCTCAGGCTCACGCCCGTTCTGGATTAGAAAAATGTCTACGGCTTTGAACGCATCTCGCTTAGTCTTGAATACTTCTGAAAGCCTGTTACCCTCAACCACCTTGTCAACGATGTACAGGTCGACCCCGTACTTCTCGTTGACGCAGTGCTTGATTGCGGGGGCAATGGTTTCTTTCTTAACCATTGACCAAGGGATAAGCTTGTTTTCTTTTCCGCGATTCTTGACTGGGACTAAGATGCCTGACGTTGTGATGCTTGCGCTCATCGCACAAACTTTTTCAAGCCAGCGACCTGCTTCTCAGTCAGCTGCTCACCATACTTTCGGGTGATTGAATCGAAGGCCTTTCTCTTGTCAGTCTGACCTTTGATGTATGCAACTGCTTTGTCCATGATGTTCTCGACTGGGGCGTCGAGCTTCTTCGCCAGCTTCTGTACATGAGGATTGTCGACCAGCTCTTGCTGCTTTGCAATGGCCTCCGTGACTTCATTAGCTGACGCAATAGACGTGTCGATTCCGATTCCGAGCATTGCCAAAGCTCGCCCGACTGCGGATGTCTCACAGTTTTCAATGTAGCTTGTTTTGTTAATGTTAGAGGATCCTTGCACCTCGTGTGCATGACCCTGAGCGATTACCTCGCCATCTCCATTTGTGATCGTGCACTTACACAGGCACTGACCTCCGTCAAGCATGTTGATGTCTGTATGTATGCCCCATCCATCATACTTGTTTTCTTGACGGAAGAATTTGATACGTTCGTTTACCTCAACGTACTGCTTACCACGTATGTTCGTGGTCTTGAACTTGTAATTAGACATGAATTAAATTGTTGATTGGTTGTGCAAGGTAGCCATTTTTCTCTTTTTATCCAAGGATTCTATGAATCCATCTCGTCTTTTTTGTAGTGCGACGATGGTTTTGTTGAGGGCTTCGATCTCATTCTCGTAAGAGGATGCGGTCTTGCCCTTCCCGTTAATCCTGGGCATCAGAGCATGCCGTCGTGCAAACTTCTCCACCACGTCAAGAGCAACAGCATAGTTTCTCCTGTACTGGGGCGAATAGTTGTAGTACACCTGATGTTCACGGCAAATGTGGATTGCTGTTGTATGATTGGTTTTGCCCACCATCTCAGCGAGCTGTCTTGTGGTGCCGTATGGACTGGCTGCATTGACGAGGGCATTGCGTAGCTCCACCTTCTCTCGTCGCCTGTTATCTGGCTCCAGATACTCACCCATCTCGTACTCGTAAGCGATGCGGATGTTGTCTAGTATTTGCTCAATGTCATTCTTCATCTTCTGTAATTAAGGAGTTGGCCATACGCTGAACGTCGATGTAGTGTAGCAACGATCGCATGATGTCTGTCATGCCGTTGCGCATGGCGGTTACACATTCCGTAGGATCGAGCGTGAAGTTCTGCTCGATGCCTAGGTCTTCTAGGTCTTGCTCTTGTGAGAACATGGTGGTGAAGCTGTCGACCAGCTCCTGAGAGACTTCTTCGGATACCTCCAGATATGTGTGGATAACAGTCTCTGGTGGCAATTCAAGCCATGTGTCGAAGCCTTGCTCTACGATGTCAGCCTTTATCATCCCGAGGGCTGACGTCTCCGCCTTTGTCCCGTCGAGGTAGCGCTCCATCCAGTCCATCACTTCCTGTTCCGTCATGTTGTCTTAGTTTTTGTAGTTCACGTTCCATTAGTCTGCGTCTTGATCGGGCGCTTCCGCCCTCGCCTTTGGATATGTTTCGGATAAACCTCACGTATTTATCCATACACTTTTCGTTTGTTCGTTACCATTACGTTGAATTTTAAGTTATCTGCATTGTTGAGTGTATCTGTATGCCAGTGTGGATTCTTGCGTGGGTTGTACTTGTAGTGGGTGAGCTTACCCAAAGCGGGCACCGAATCTACGACACACACTTCATTACATGCAACCCAAGCGCACACTGTTTTATTGTCTCCGTCAAAAATTTTCTTGGCAGTGGTAGCGTGATTGCCCAACAAGCAATCACGCATGATGATGCTACGTGTGTCAGGATCGTGGTACTCCTTGGTCCCGCGTAGCTTGTCGAACACCTGCCACTTCATGAAGTTTTCACCTTTGGCGAGGTGAAAACGGACTCGATATCTCTTTAAGTTTTTCATCTTGCATCATTAGTTTCTGTTTCGCTTCGTAGTCTCGGAGCATACACTCCAGCATCATCTTATCACGAGGTCTTCGGTATAGCTCGTATGCTTGCATCTTGTTGTCGATGCACATAGCGAGGTGCTCCATGTATTCGTCAGTCATTCTTCTTTTCTTCTTGGTCGTCTACTCCGTGGATACGGCACTCGAACTCTTTGAGCGCACACAATCCCTTGAGCGCACCCACTACAAACTCTTCGCTGTACTGCCCGACGTTGTCTCGCATCCATTCGAGGTCAAGCTCATCGTCGAGGTGGACGTCTCGTGCGAATGTCACTTCGAAGTCACCGCAGTATTCGTTCTCGCAGACTCGTATGGTTTGCCCTTCGAGTTCAGAGACAGCATCGACGACGCCTGATTGCACACCCTCACGGAAGATGGCGATGGCTACATCCTTGGGGATGACGGGCATAGTGGGGGTGTCTTCACGAAGGCGGTCAAGTGCTGCCGTCTCTATCTTGAGACACTCTTTGAGATTGGCAATCTCACGTTCGAGGGCGGCCTCACGTCCTGTCTGCTCTGCGTAGTTCTGCTTGGCCATCTCTTGGCGAAACTCCATCGACTCGATGGTTTGCTTGGCAACGGAGATAGCCTTCTCTGCGTAACGGATGCTCGCTTCGAGCTCGTTCTTGGATTCTTGTACTGAATTCATTGTTCTTGGGTTTGGATTGGGCAGAGCCGTAGCTCGTGCATGTTTTCTGATGTGTTGTCGGTGTTGAACCGAGTCCATGAGATAGGGTCTAACGTGAAGTCGTATAGGTCTTCGTTGAGTGTGGTGTCATGCACCTCGATTACTACCTCTGCGTTGTCGGGGTATTCTGCGATGAGGTCAAGCAGTTGTTTCTTCGTCATTGTTCTTGGGTTTGGGGATACGGAAAGCGTGCATTGAGTAGTCGTCCACGTCGATGAAAGCGTGGTTGCGGTAGTACACAGCGGAGATGAACTCCGTCAGTTGTTCGAGTCCGTCAACAGCATCCGAGGTGGAGGCCATTACGTCAGAGGACACACGAGCCACCAAGGACATACACAGGGGGGTGTAGTCCCATGCTTGGGTGGCATCGAGTTGGTCCCACGTCAACCAGCACGACTCGGTGGAGTCACTGCGGTTGGACATATCAAGCTCGATGATGCGGAACACCTCGACACTTACGTCGTCCATGAACTCCGCAACGTAGTCGTCGTGCTCCATGTCAGAGGGGACACAAGCGTGGTAGTTCTCGTAGTCACGAGTGAGGGTGACGTAGATGTCAAGCTCTCGGTGGTCGATGTTGACGCACATCTCATCCTTGCGGTACTCGTCGAGGATTTGCTTGATGTGCTTCTCTGCGAAGCCCCGCTTGGGGAAGAACTCACAGGTGGTGTCGGAGTACCCTTCGAAGAGTCCTGCGACGGCGTGGATTACTGCGTATTGTTTCATGACTTGATGTGTTCGGTTGGAATGAAGTATGCTTGGGATTCACCGACTGAATCGTAGTCGGCAAGGATGGCGTGGTCGTCGAACCATGGCTCATCCATGTAGGTCTGTGACTCGGGCCACAATACAAGGGTGTAGTTCATGTTGATTGAATTGAAGTTTGTAAAAAATTAGTAGCAGAGGGTGGAGTCGAACCACCACACAAGCTCATACTCGTTGCCATAAGCCCTCGGTAAAGGGTAGAAGGAGTAGCTATTGCCGTGTACACACCAACCCACATCCTCATGTGGTAAGTGTCTCTGCCATTGACGCAACTTGATTCGTTCGGCTTGCACGTCTGCAAGTGTACTGAGATTCAGAGCTACATCAATATAGAAGGGAGGAGGGGAATCGAACACCTCAAGCTTGGCACTGCGGGGCTACCCGTCCTCCAAGCATCACCATGCTCCCTTGAAAAAGGTGGGGGGAAGGTGTGACGTTTCACACTCGCATCCTTACGATTGCATCCCGAAAGGCGTCCCCCCTGTGGTCAAACTTCAATCAACCAAATCCTTTGATTCGTTTTGCCACTTGTCGTGGGCTTTGTCTACGGCGGTGTTGATAGCCTCCGCTTGTGCTCGGTCGATTGCCTGTCCCTGCATACGGGACAGCTTGACAATTACTTCGATGATGTTATCCATGGCTGTCTCTTTCTGTTGGTGTCATTTCCATGGTTACATCCCATGTGGCTTGGCAGTCTTCGCACTCGTAGTCGTGGCACTCCCGCACCCAACCACTTGCTGACCAACCTGTTTCTTGTGAGCCGAGGAAGATGCCCTCGCCTCCACACTTGTGGCACTTATCGTAATCTTTCATGTTGTGTTATTTGCTCGTTGATTTGACTCCCCACCACTCAATCTCTTCGTCGTGGATGCGGAAGCTGTATGTTTCTTGCAGGGCGTCGTTCCATACCTCGTCCAACCACACGCCGTGGTCGTCAGGTGCGCCCTGCACATAGGAGGCAGGGAAGCCTTGTTCTTGCAGTGCTTTGACTGCACGTTCGCATTTGTCTTGTGTCATGTCGTTGGGTTTTTGAGGTTGTCTACAATCTCACGCGCTTTGAGCAGGGCGTATGTCTGCTGTTGTGTGTATGTCCCTGACCGCTGTGGTGAGGGCAGGTAAACCATCTTGTAGTTGATGTGGCAAAACTCTCGTCCTTCGACGATTCGTTGTGCGATGTACTCACACATTTGATTTTGTGTGGTTGATGTTGTTGCAATGAAGCCCATGTTAAAATGTAAGTGAGTGAACGATTTCGGTGTCAGACATGACTCCTGCATCTTGCAGGTACTTCATGCAGTGAGCTACGGGGATGCCCTTCGCGGTTGCATCCTTGATGAACTTGTTGGCCTTGATGAGCCGTTCTGATTCGTCCAAGCCCTCGAAGGCTTTGCGGACAGCGGAGTAATCCATGGTTTTGAGGTTTGAAGTTTGACATTGAGAGGTGTTGTATATATACTCTCTTCACTACGTTCAGAGAGAGTATATATACTAACACTCTCTATTAAGGGTAGTCCGAAGTTCCGATGCCGAACTCTGTGAGGTCTACGTATGTGTCCTCGTCGTAGGCGTCGCACACCAATGCGACAGCCTCGACGTCATCACACTCTACGAAGTAGAGGAAGGAGAGGACGAGTTCTTCGTGGCACAGGCCACGGAAAGGATTGTAGTTCATCGGCTCAAGGTTTCGATTGCGTAACTAAAGAGCATGAAGATGCCCGTGGTGAACACGCTCGCACAGAGCGCATAGTCGATGTACATAACTGCTTGTAGCATTGATTGAAGTTTGAGGGGTTAATTTACTGATTGTCAAAGGGTTTCACGGACTTGACTCTGTGTCCGTCGGGCACAAGGTCGAGTGCCCGTTGCTTGGCATGGTCGAGTGACCACGCCTTGAACACGATGGCGTCCCAATCGTCGCGGTCGTGGCCACGATAGTGCACCATTCGGTACTCGTCGGTTGGTACCGACTTAGGGAGCCAATCGCTCGTCGTGCCCCGTTTGGGGTAGCGTTCCCATACATTCATAGGTAGACGGATTCAGAGTTAGCAAAATCGTAGATGGCCTCCTCTCCGCGCTCCCTGCCCAAGGCGATTGCCTCTTCGCGGTCGAACACGATGTCGGCCACCTCGATGTAAGCGTAGTTGTCGTCGTTCACCCAAGCACCGATTACCTGCGTAGTCGTGTCGGGCTGACGCTTCATAAACTCAATTTTGAGTTCCATCGTGTAGCGGAAGGCGTTGAATGACAACAGGTTGTTGTCCACACATTCGACGCTTTCCGTAGCACCCCCCACGGCATACGCCTCCCGTGTGGGGCTGTAGCCGTCAAGGTCTTTGTCAACGGAGAATCCGTTGCCGCTCTGCACGTTCAGGTAACGCAGGAGCATAAGGTCATCGGTCATTTTCATTGCTTGATGATTTGAGCAACGATAGCAGACGATGAAAGAAGGGCATCTTCGATGCTGTCTTGCAGGTCGAAAGTTTCTTGCGTGTACTCGATGTCGCCTGAGTCAGCCCACACCTCTGAAACTCTATCGCTCAAGAGGTCAGGTGCGTAGTCGAGCAAGTGCTCGGTGACAAGGATAGCCAGGTCTCGGATGTCGTCTTTTGTCATCGTAGATGGTTTTTGAAGTTTGATACAGACACCCCAAAGGGGTGTTTCGTCCAATCAGGACTCGTCAGTGTACCTGTGAATTGAGATTACATCTCAATCAAGTCCTCCAAGGTCATCTGCTCAAGGCAGGTGAGTTCGTCCCACTCCGTGGTCGCACGGATGTGGTCGAAGGAAAGATGGCTGTCGAGGATGTCAGCAATAAGCTGACGGCGGGTATCTGCAAATGTCTGCATTTGAGTTGAATTGAAGTTTGACAATGAGAGAACGTTTCCAAGAGTGTCTTAGTATGTATACTCTCTTCACTACGTTCAGAGAGAGTATACATACAAGACCTCTAAGGGGTCAGTCGTAGTTGGCATCGACCCACAGCAGGGCGAGCGTCACGATAGTGAGCACAGGGCACACGGCGTAAAGGAAGAAGTTGATGTCCATCTTCGATGGGATTAGAAGGGGAGTTGGTCGAGTCCAACTTCGTTGGAAGGAGAAGGCAGAGTCGTAGACTCCATGTGCACAGCCAGCACTGCGGTGAGAGCCTCAATCTTGGCTTCCAAGGAAGCCACTCGGTCAGCTTCGCTGACTCCCGAAGCCACCCTCTTGGCCTCAAGCTTCGCTTGCTTCTTGGCCTCGTTCTTGGTATCCATCTCTTTCAGAGATGCTTTAGCTTCCTCAACGGAAGCTTTCTTGGCTCCCTTCTTTGAGGGAGTGACAACTCCGTCGGCTTTGCCGTGGAAGGCTTTCTCTTGGCTGTCAGCAACTCGTTGCTGAGTAGTGGCCGTCTTACGACGGCGACGCTTCGTCTTAGTCTTCTTCGAAGACTCTTTAACCTCTTCGAGGTTAGTGACCATCTCCAAAGCTTCTGAAAGAAGCTTGATAGCCAGAGCTTTACGCTCTGCTGTTGGACGGAAAGTGGCTTGGTTCACTGCCTTACGGCAGTCTTGGAAATTGAAGTTGTTCATCGTAGATGAAGTTTGAAGTTTGACTTCCCAAAGGGCCGACTCTCAAAGCCCCTTAGGAGGGAATAGAAAGAAGAGAGAGTCATAGACTCCTCTCTCTCTTCTTCCTATCCCTCTACTTTCCCAACTTGTCATTCCTCTACGAAGTAGAGTAATGGTTGAAGCCAAACCTCGGTAGTCGCAGGAAGCCAACAAGTTGGCTCGTAGGCTACGGCGCCGTGCACAGCTCCGCCAAGGGTTTTGCTGTTGAAGTTTTTAACCTCAATACATAGTATTGAAACGTCAACAAAACACCCTTTGTGTCACCCCGTTAAGGGGTGGATTTCCCGATGTTCTACCGAAGGTAGGGGGATTGTCCTTCCCTTCGGGACAACGCCTACGAATGCTACATTCAACCCTTGGTTGAGTGTAGCCAGCCTAACTGACTGAAAGTCAGTGCATAAAAAAGCTGAAAGTTTGGCGCAAACATTGAAAATGTTTGGGAGCCGAAGAGGTCTAACCCGTTTCGGGTTAGCTTGGCCAACGCTATATAACATATATAATCCCCACCCTAAACATTACTCCCAAAAATTTGCGGATCAGTTAGTGGATTCACCAAAAATCCGCTAACTAACACGGTTTCAACCCCTTGCATGGATTGATTAGAGTACCACTTGACGGTTGACTTTTAAGATTTTCTGTTATACCTTTGCAGATAAGTACATGAGGCGGTAATTGAGTGGGATGCTTGTGGCATCCTCACCATTTATAGCTCTATATACTGTTAAATACGCCCTAGCTATACAATGAAGACTGTAAGAAAGACCTCAACAAAAGGATACAGGTCAGATAGCCCTGATCGGAACAATCCTTTCAACGTAATTAAGTCGGGTAATATCTCGATGAAGGGGGTCCCTCACCCTGTGGTGGGTTTTGACAACACTGGTGCAGTTAAATTTATGAGGCCTGGGGGTGAGTATCGCTTCCCAGGGGACACTGTTCTGGAGATACCCATGTATCAGGACAGCGGCGTGCTACCGCCGCCTGTCTCACCTAGCCTAATCGCGCCTCCTCCTAGGGAGGATAAGCTCACCCAGGATGAAAGGTCCTACTTCGAGATGGGTGCAGACATTCTTAGAGGTCTCGCTCAACCATTAAGCTACATGAGGGAGATAAGTGAGGGGAACTACGTACCAACTCAAGTGGAACTAGAGTCTAAGGGTATCAACCCCATGGACGCTGTCATTGCTTTGGCCAACCCAGCGGATCACATCTATGCCTCTCTTGCAGAGCAGGGCTTGATAAGCGACCCTAATTACCAGAGAGACGATAACTTGACAACAGGCTCTCCAGGCCTGTTGGGTCTTGTTGCTGGCAGCGCTCCAACAAGAGTGGCAAAGGTGGCAGAAGACACGTTCGATTTAGTTAAGGGCGCTCGTAATTTAGATAACCCTAACGCATCTACAATTCAAGCCTTAAATCTTTCTAAAGAAAGCCGAAGGCCTTCTAATGTTTTCGAACCTACAGCAAACGTCTCTAGACAGCCTCAAAACATTGTTGGAGATGTGGTTATGGCGCCTGACGCCACTCAAGAAGGGGTTGAGTTTACTAGAAGGTTTTACGACGATCCTCAAACCCAGCAGGCTCTTAGAAAACAATACTTTCCTGGGGGGTACTCAGTAGATGAAGCTAGAGATGCAGCCTCTAAGTTGGATGTTATAGACAGGGTCCGATCTGACGTTCTTGGTAGACTGGCAGGAGAGAGTGGCCTTATAGATGGCAAGACTTGGGAGAGAGAGATAAGAAAAGGTGTTGAGGCTGCAGGCATTACTATGGATGATTTCTATAGAGCATACCCAAGCCTGCCTGTTAATGATATCTATAGAGTAGATCCTTACGGTCCTGACTTTTCAAGCTTCCCAGAAGGAACGGAGTTAGAGTTCATGTTTCAGCGGGGGGCAGGCGCTCCTCGTATGCAGCTTGATCCAGTTAGGGCAGATGGCGCTCAGGGTA
>Ga0075478_10000338_pt1 | contig 17069 bp, 19 predicted proteins | sample DEB08_DNA_15_FD_71483 | JGI IMG/M metagenome (GOLD analysis project Ga0075478, IMG submission 71483) | Aqueous microbial communities from the Delaware River and Bay under freshwater to marine salinity gradient to study organic matter... | ecosystem: Environmental > Aquatic > Marine > Coastal ...
GTTCCTGTGTGTATTCCACCATGGCTGCCACAGATATGTACTACTAATCCAGGCCTAGCAATCCCATTCCTAACTTGTTCAAATGCTCTTTCTGTAAAGATAGCAAATGTACTTGCAAAAGGGATTTTCCCAGATGAAGCCATACCAGCAGATACAAGCATCATATTTTGTTCAGCAATCCCCATCGAAACGGTTCTTTCAGGATATTCTGCTCTGAATAAACAGGACTTTGTTGATTTTCCTAAATCAGCTTCTAAAACTACAACTCTAGGGTCTTTTGCTAATTTAAGAAGTGCAGAGCCATAACCATCTCTCGATGCACCGCCAGTTGATGGGGCACTCATGATAATTCCTCCAATGCTAACTTTAACTCTTCATCATTTGGAGCTTTGCCATGGAATGAAGGATTGTTTTCCATGAATGAAACACCTTTTCCTTTCACGGTATGAGCAACTATAGCGCAAGGAATATTTTTCTCATTAGTAGCTACTCTAATTGCATTAATTACTTCAGTCATATTATGTCCGTCAATTTCAATAATTTTCCAACCAAAGGATTCAAATTTTTTACCGATATCTCCTATTTCCATTTGAACTTCCATGAAATCATCATTTTGAATTCTATTCCTATCTATAATTACATTTAGATTACCTGTTTGATGAAAATCAGCGGCCATCGCTGCCTCCCAAATCTGTCCCTCTTGAGTTTCACCATCTCCGATCATTACCCAGATATTCCTATCACTATTATCCATTTTTGCAGCAATTGCACAGCCAAGTCCAAATGATAATCCCATACCTAAACTTCCAGCTGAAAAATCAACTCCATCAGTCCATTTCATATCGACATGCCCTTGGCAAGTTGAACCTAATGTCCTAAATCCATCTATATCTTCTTTCGTTAAAATTCCTAAATTATGTAACATCGAATATACTGCTGGACTTGCATGTCCTTTACTCATAATGAATCTGTCTCGATCTTCCCAATTGGGGTCATCTTTTCTAAATCTAAATTCAGTACCGTATAGTCCTACAATCAAATCAATAGCAGACAAAGAACCACCCGGGTGTCCTGCTCCAGCTTTATGCACCATTTCGACAATATCTATGCGACATTTTCTCGCAATTTCAATTAAATCCGTTTCATTTGTGCTAATATTTACACCCCTTCTAGTGCCCTGTCATTGAAATTGGCTATTGATAGTTTGCAGTGCTCTGACTCCTATTGCCGAATACATTGGTTGATATTTGGTGAGTATTTCGGATAGTTGTAAGATTATGGTTGGGACACCGTTTGCAGGTAATGATGACTGGAGAAAAGTCTTGGGTGACTTTTCTCTACCTATATCAGTTAAGAACGATTCTTTACTAGTTGAATGTTATCAAACATTAGTAAAAGGAGGTTTTATTGATGTGGAAATTGGTACCAAATTATTTGAGTCTTCGAATTTATTAGGCATATCTGCATTGGCAAATTTAGTTAAGAAATCACGTTTTGATAATTATGTTTATTTTAATGATAATTTACATGTAAATACAACCAATATTTGTGTTTTAGCATGTAGATTTTGTGCATTCCGTAAAGGACCTAGGCACAGTGAGGCATACGCATTAAGTATTGAAGAATATTTACATCGAATAGAGCCGTTCAGTGAAATCATTGATGAAGTACATTCAGTAGGTGGTTTACATCCCGATTGGACAGTTGAATATTACGAAGAGTTATACCGTTCAGCAAAGCAAAAATTCCCACATATTCACATCAAATCACTAACTGCAGTCGAAGTAAAACATATCTCCTCTAGAAGCGGTATTTCGATTCATGAAACCTTGTCTAGATTAAAATCTGCAGGTTTAGATTCTTTACCTGGGGGGGGTGCTGAAATTTTAGTCGATAGTGTCAGAGATAGAATATGCAGAGGTAAAGAGTCATCAGATGAATACCTGAAGATTCATCAAATAGCCCATGAATTAGGGATTAAAACAAATTGTACGATGTTATTTGGTACAGTTGAAACACTTAGGGAAAGAGCAGTTCACCTCCATAAATTAAGGAAGCAACAGGAAATTAGTAACGGATTTCAGTGTTTCGTCCCTTATCCTTTCCTTCCTGATAAATCTAGACTTCCCGAGGCTCAATTAGCTTCGTTAAATGAAATAATCAGAGTTATTGCAATCTCGAGAATAATGTTAGATAATATTCCTCACATCAAGGCATATAGGATGAACATAGGTAGTAATGTGGCCTCAATAGCATTAAATTCTGGTGCAGATGATATTGATGGTACAGTTAATCATGAAGAAATTATGCATGAAGCAGGTAGTACTGCTAGACTGGACAGTGACAGTGAGGAGTTAGCCAAGATTATTGAAGATGTCAATTCAGTACCAGTGAAAAGGAACACTGTATATTCTAATTTTTCACGTTACAGGAGGAAACCAGATGATGAAAACAGGCGACTTCCAGTAGCCCAATTAACGTCGTGATTCAATGTCTTGGGAAAATGTACTTGGTAGAGTTGCTTTTTCAAACTGTGACCCTATTTTCGATGGATTAGAAAACGATTGGAAGATTTTACCTGCACCACCTTCATGGCTAACCGGTCATTTACTTAGAAGAGATTGTATTACAGCCCCAATACCTGCTGCAGACTTTGCTAAACATTCTGAAGAACTTCTCTTAATTCCGAAGTTAGGTATTGTTAGCAAGGGCGATGTTGGGTCAGTTATTCTTTTCGGCACTAGACCGATTGAACAAATGCGAGACGTTGCTCTCCCTTCTGATTCATCCACTTCTAGAGCGTTATTACAATGGATTTTGAAACTAAAAAATCTTGATCCTAAATTTCGTGAGATGGGTCCGGATCTATCTGCAATGTTAAATGAATCCGATGGCGCATTATTAATTGGTGATAGAGCGTTAATCGCCGCTCGAGATTTTCCTGAATTGGTAAAGCTTGATCTTGGAGCTGAATGGACCAATGAAACTGGTTTCCCTATGGTTTTCGGTGTTTTTGCAGCACGTAAAGACTCACCCAAACCCGTTTTAATCAAGGCCAGCGATGATATGATAAAACAATATGACAAATTCCTAAGCGATACTTATTGGAGATCTGAGGTTATAGGAAGGACGTCAAAAAAACTTGGATTCACCGAGTCTAGAATTTCAGAATATTTTTCCGTTGAAGTGCAAAATAAACTCGATGATTTTTCCAAAGAAGGATTGGAGCTCTTCCTCAAAGAAGTTTGTCAAATGAAAGATGAAATTACTTGGCTTTCTGATTACGAGTAGTTTAATTCTTTGCTAGATACATAATTCAGTAAATCTATTGCAACTTCACAGGATTCTGCGACAACGATCTCAGAGTCATCTTGAAACTTCCTCAATGTGTCCATTGCTTCCATATCTCCGATAGCACCAAGTGCTTCTGCAGCCTCATGTCTGACCATCACATCTTCTGATAAATCTGAAAGTCTATCAATTAGAGATGGAACAGCATGTGGGTCTTGCATTTGTCCTAAAACGTACGCAATTTCATGTTTGAGTAAAGCTGAATCTGATGAAAAAGCAGCGGTTAATGCATCAACAGATTCATGTCCTCCAATATTTCTCAATGCAAATAGAGCTCTCATTCTTTGAAACATTTTTTCATTTTCATCGCCAAGTGTGTTTCCGAGCTTCGATATATTAACCTCTTTACTTGGAGGCGCTGGATCTACTGAATCAAATTGACTAACTTCAGGTTTTTTCCTATCTTCCATCTACTCACCTGAACCAATGAATTTAATATCATCAACAATTAATTTTTCATCTACCATACCTATTCTTTGACCTTCTTTGAGAAACATCCTAATTGCATCTCTCCCATCTTTGCCATAATCAATTGTACGTTTATTAACATACATGCCTACAAATTCTTTATTTGTTTCATCATCAATACCTCTACCCCATTTTTTAGCAAATTCTAACGCTTCATCTGGATTCTCAAGAGAATGAATGATACTATTTTTGACATCTTTTGTCAATGATTCACAAAGATTTATACCTAGATCTTTTCTGACAACATTTCCTCCAAGTGGTAAAGGAAGTCCGGTTTTTTTATTCCACCAAATTCCTAAATCGAGGACAAGACAGACTCCTTCGGACTCCCAAGTTAATTGCCCTTCATGTATGATTAAACCAGCATCGTATTCTCCGTTAGCAACCTTAGGTAATATTTCGTCGAAAGGTACAACTTCAACTTTCACATCACCCCAAGCTAGTCGTAGTGAGAGATATGCGCTGGTTCCTAAGCCTGGAATTGCAATCACCTTACTTTTTGCTTCCTCTTCACTCATTTCTTTATTAGAAATAATCATTGGACCATAGCCTTCTCCCATAGATGCTCCGCAGTTCATTAAATGATATCTATCTGCTATTTCAGGAAATGAATGTATACTAACAGCAGAAATTTCGTAAGTTCCATCCATAGCATGTTTGTTCAAAGTTTCAATATCTAAAAGAACATGCTCATATTTTCTCCCTTCTGTATTAATCGCTCCGGTCGTCATTGCATGGAACATGAATGCATCATCTGGGTCTGGAGAATGTCCCACTCGGAATGCCTTCTGCGGTGTACTCATGAATTGGCGGTTGAAAACTAATACAAAACTGTGTGTATCTCAGTTTGTTGAATGGTAAGGATGAATAGAGTGTTGTTTTTCCCCGCTAATATGCCAGACGCATCCAAACTATCTACAGCTACGGGGCAATTAGGGCCTGTGTGTGCAATCACAGGTAAAGCAATGACTTTTGCAGAAGCAATTGTATTAGATGATCAATTTGTTTGTTGGGAAGCTTATGTTGAAGTCACTGGAGCAGATTCAGCTTCAGAAGGTAAGCAAGTTTCAAATCTTAATCTTGATTGATTAAACCTCAACTTAATTTGCTACTCACTCTCTTAATGCACTATGGTAGAGGGCTGGAGCCGCTTCGCTCTGCGATTTGGTGAATATTATAATTCATTAAATCACAATGATTTATGGGTTCCTCCCAGACTGAAGAATAGAGAGTGGATGTTTATTCCATGGGGGGCCAGTCCCCCGGATAGACATAGAGGTTTCTTGGACAAGAAAGCTCTATCTGATTACTTACGATTGAAAGCCCCACATTCTTGCTTTCACAGTACTGCTTATTACAAAAATCCTAATGAAAGAAAAATGATTGATAAAGATTGGCTGGGTGCTGATTTGATTTTTGACTTAGATGGAGACCATTTACCAGGAGTTTCTGATAATGATTTTCCAACAATGATTTCGAAAATTCAAGAACAAGCATGGACTCTTTGGTCAGATTTCTTACATCCTGAATTTGGATTCGAGGAGAAATATATCCAAACTTCTTTTTCAGGCCATAGAGGATTTCATATCCACGTAAGAGATCCTTCATTGTTACATCTTGATTCAAATGCAAGACGACAACTTGTTAATTATATTAGAGGAGAAGGAATTAATGTACAAACTATTCTATCTGGCCCTCAATCTGGATGGCAAAATAGAATAAATGAGGGTATTAAATCTGTGACTCACAAATTAAGAATAATCAAGGAAAATGGTTCTGATTCTAAAACCTTCATAACAGATTTACAGACTGCAGTAGAAAATACTAATAAAATTTCAAGTGTTAATAAGAAGATATCAAAGGCTAAAATCACCGAAATCGCAGATTTGGCTGATGATGAGCGCCTAGAGAGATTATTAAATGATAATAAATTGAGAGTTTTTGGTGATAAAAACACCTCTTTATTCTGGGACATGGTCAAGGGTGATAATTCAGTAGTCTTGGGTTCTGCAGGAGAAACTGATGAGGCGGTCACAGTTGATGTTAAGCGAGTGATTAGATGGATCGGTAGCCTACATGGAAAATGTGGTTTGAGAGTAACTGAGATACCATTAGAACGGTTAAATCCATTTTCTAAAGATTATTTTAATCCCTTAGAAGAATCAATTGTTTTCTCTTCAGATAAGAAATTTGAAATTTTGTTGAATAAAGATGATGTGACAGCAGAACTAGCCGGAAATAGGATAGAAGGCAACTCAGGAGATAAATTTGTTGTTACCGAATCTTTGGCCACATTCATAGTTTTGAAAGGATGGGGTTCAATAATTAATTAATATAATTTGAACACTGAATCACAATATGTTGAAGAGTGATTAGGTTTGGAAGAGTACTAGTGAGCACTATGGGCGAGGACGGGAAGACTCAAGATGAGGCGCAAGATATGCCTCTCCCTCCTCTCCCTCCAGGCATTTCATTACCACTTCCTCCGCCTCCACCACCTCCACTTGAAGAAGTAGATTTAGAGGATAATTTAGAAGAGGCTATTGAAGTTGAGAATTTTGATGGAGGAGTATCGGAGAATTCCCCCTCTTCCGATTTCCAGTCCCATTGGGAAAAAAGGAAGGCCTCGGATCCAAATCTATCAGTTGGAAACAGAGAAAGTATGTATGGGCATATTGACAGAATAGCTACCGGTGAAGTGGGAACCCTTCTTGATAGATTTTCTAATCGATTCGGTTCAGAATTAGACCGAGAGATAATCGTACTCCGTAAAAAGCAACAACAAGATATGCGTGAAATTAAACCAACTGTTGAATTAATACAAGCGCCGAATGTAGAATATGAAGCAGAGTCTGATGGAGGAGATGAAGAATATTCTGAAGATTTGGATTTTGCAGAGTTCTTTTCTGTAATAAATAATTTATTAGGCGAAATCACGGATGAGGATGCAATTAAGGACTTCATTGCATCAGAATCATTTTCTTTGTTCGAGAAAGTAGGCTCATCTCCTGAGTCTACTTCTGATGATGAAAAAGAAGAGTTCTTCAAACTAATTAATCAGGTACTAGGAGATTTACCGGATGATAACAAGTCAGTAGAAGCATTTATTCGTTCATCCGATTTCTCATTATTTGAAAAGATGGGTGAATTATACGGGGGTTGAATTATGGGATTGTTAGAAAAGGCTGGAAATATTCAAGCAGAAGATAAATCTGTTAAAACTGTAAAAGCTGTGGAAGAAGCAGAAAAATTTAATGAAAAAGTTGCTAAAGCTGCCGTAGTTGAAGAACCAAAAACTAAGATATCCAAAAAGGCGGCCAAAGCCAAGAAACCTAAAAAAGTGAAGAAAGCAAAAGAACCTAGAGCGAGAAAAGAGCGGGTAGTCAAGGAGTTTCCCGAGGGGTTCGATGAAGTTAACAAGGCTCGTGCTTGGTTCCGTTCTATAGTAGATCTAGTTGTTAATTTTGCATTATTTTCGTTCTATCTTTTGACCAATATTGTTGCAGGTGGTGCTTCAGACTTGACATATATCTTGATTCTAAGCCTGATTCTACCGATTTTCAATTTGATATTTATGCCATACAAAACAGGTAGAACAGTTGGTCAGTGGATAACAACAACTCGTTATGTTAATTCTAGAGGTGATAATCCCCCCTTCCTTTACCATCTCCTAAAAAGTTCACCAGTTGTATCTTATCTTTCTGGTGCAGGAGCATTCCTCGTCATCATTTCAGCATCTACTGAATGGACCAGTGGAATGATTGGAGTAGTCGCAACACTAGTATTCTTGTTTTTACTAGTTCCTGGGGACTGGTTATTCACGAAATTACATCACCAGTCGTTTGGTATCTGGGAATTCCTATTCGGAGGTGTTTGGAATGCAAGAGCACAGAAAGGTGAAGGCGGTACTGGAAACAAACTATTCCAGAGACTCGAGTCATTAAGTGATTATACAGAATCTAAAGGTTGGTTGGAAGATAAAGAATAATTTCTTTTCAACCTACTATTTTCCATTTCTATAAACACGACTTAAAAAATGGAAATTACTCTGACAATTTGTGTCATCATTGGATTTTCTATTAGCTCCCCGAGTAGATCATAGAGGTTGGAATACGCCAAACGAAGCCTCTAGGATTCTATTGTTATTAGTATTAGTAAGTGTGTCATATTGGGCATGGCCGCTCGCTGATGGAATGATTTACATGTGGCTGACAATTATATTATTTGTTTCAACAGCGATTCTATCGCTGGGTTGGTTAGTATTATCCTATGCTAGCAACAATAGAAAATCTCGTAAATTAACTAATTCTGTAAAAAGTAAGCGTGTAAAATGACTATCAAAGTGGAGTTCTGATTCCAATCGCTCTCACAACGCACCATCCAGCTCTTGCTTCCCACATTGCAAATACTCCACCTAGTATACTTCCAATTATTACGAACATATATGACTCAGATGTAACTATTCCTTGACTTACAAGTATAGCTAAAACAAACCCAGCTAAAATTGCAAAAATACCTGTAATAAAACGTACTACCCTACCCTTGGAATCGATATTGCACTCCATTGCCATGGGTCAAGTTATTAGGGTTAGCATATGAATGCATGTTTTTTAACCAGCCACTAAAATCAGTTGCTGAGATTTATTTTGTAGTATAATCGAGGGGTTTGAATATATTTCCACCATTTCTTTAATGAAAGGTTGGCGCTGGGAACGTCATGGCTGCAACTATTGAATCAACTTTTGTTGCAGTTTTGGTTCTTCTCTCTCCTCTATTTTTAGCTACTCCTCTATCTTTTGCTTGGAAATGGTGGACTGGAATGGAACCTGAACATGAACATTACAGAGAAAAGGTCAGAATTGTTCTCGATTCAGGAATCCCTCTTAGTAGATACAGGCCAGAATTAGATGCCGAGGCTAGGAAAGTATATCTCGATCCTGATAGACAAGCTAGAATAGAATCCGATTTATTAAATCCCCTCGGTGTGACTCATTTCATTCTTTTCCCCGCGTTAATTGCGTGGCCGATTTTATTCCCTTTTTCTGTGATTATTGGATTGTTAGCTTGGTTTCCACTGAAAATATTTGAATGGATTTTGATAGAGAAGAGGATTCTTCTGAGAATTGCAAACTTGGTTAAGAAAGTCAATCGCTGGGAAATAATTGGTATTCCTCGTTTTGATATTGGAATAAAAACATCAGATAGGATCCTTTCATCAATTCATAGGATGCCTATTACTGTTTTCTTAGGACTTTTTTCATATTTGTTAATTATGAATTTACATTGGCTTGCGGGTTTTAGTATACAAAATACGATTCTACTTTCTTCATTACTATACATTATTCTAGTTTCATTCATCTCTGTAATAAGAGCGGCAACTGCAAGTGCTCTGTCATTTGCTGATCTTCCCAAAAGAAAAATTATTCCAATGGATTCTCTAGTAGAATCTTGGATGGCTCCATGGGTAGGAGTTGGATTGATCTTCTTTCTTGTAAGGCAGCTAACATTTTCTTACAAAGCAATACGTCAAGATACTCTCTTCATAGATCCAATAATATTTTCATTGTCGATACTATTAGTTTTGTATACTGCTACAATAATTGGTTTGATGATTGAGGTAACATTTTTCAGAAAAAGGGCTAGTGATGTGAAAACCAAATTTCAACTTCAAGTAATAGAAAAACATTCTCCTACGCTATATTTATTCACCCAACATCTTGGTGATTTGAAAATATCTCCCTTGATGTCACTAGATGAATGGATACGAAAAGATGAGAGTTTCGAGTCAGCTGATTTTGATAGACTTTAACTCATTGATTTCTAAAATCACATTATCAATGATTAGTTTTTCTTCACCAATATTGTTAATCAAAAAAAAGCCACTTTTACCAATGCTCGTAGTGATATTAATTTTCTTTTTATTATCTGTGAGAAATTTTCCTGAATATATATCACTATCAGAATTAAATTTCATAATTTTCTTTTTCAATTTCCCTCTACTTTCCATTCTAGCATGTATCTCTTGTCCAGGATAACAGCCTTTCTTCAAATCGACTAAGTGGTCTAAACCTATTTCTGAAGGTAGTAAATCATGTTTGTATTCATTATAGGATAGAATCTGATAAAGTATCCTGATTCCATCCCATTCATTTCTCGATAATCTTTTGTTATTCAATCCAATTTTTTCCTCAATAAATTTTTCAATCTGGTCGTTTTTCATTATCAAATCAATCTTAGAATCTTTTCCATGATTTGTTCTCTTTAAGTAGAAATCATCAAAAACTAACCATTGTTTTTCTTTCGATTGGAGTTTTTCTGCTGAAAGAAATTCGTCGATTTCAGATTTTGAACCAATTAGTGATAATTTAGTTAATATATTATCACCATTCATCACTGTCACCTCTTCATTCCAATGTATCCCTGAAACGATAATATCTCTAGTATCATTTGCCATTTCAGAATTTCCAATCAATAATAATTGTTCTCCGATAGAAATTATTTCTAAGGTATCAATTATTCTTCCATTCGCATTACACATCAGAGTATTCTTGCTATCCAAATCCTTCAGATTATTAATATTTGAAGTAACCAATCGGTTCATATGATCCAAACAATTTTTACCTTCTAATAAGGTAAAACTACAGTTGTGAATATAATAGTCACTTTTTCCCATATTATCAACCGAATGATTGACCGCAACCACATTCTCTAGATGCATTTGGGTTAGTAATATTGAATCCACCGCCCATTAATGTGTCTTTAAAATCTAATTCTAAACCATTCAATAGTGAGCTGTCATTGTTGTGAATATAGACATCAACACCTCCAAAATTTTGTACTTGGAAATTTTTATCTTCAGGTTTTTCTATAATTTTCATATCATAAAGGTAGCCTGAACATCCACCAGACTGTGCACTAATTACGAGACAATGTGTTTCTTCATCGCCTTGCATGGTTTTTTTCATTTGTTTAATTGCATTTTCTGTAACAGTGATCTTGACATCAACAACTTCGGTTTGTGTAATCACCGGTAAAGAGAAACCTTCCCCGCCTAGAATGCCCATGTGTGTTTGAATGAGTAGGGCTATATGAATAATCGTGTAATAATACTCTACAACCTATGGTAACATAAGATAAGTCTACGTCCGAGAGCCATGGAGGGCTTGACTGGTGTTCCAGCAAAATGGATTTCTCCTCAAGGTATCGAGAAGGGTATTGACACAATTTGTGTGGAAGAAGCACTATCTATCCTAGTTTCTGATGGAGATAAAATTAATTTTTCTTTGGGAATTACCATGAGGACTCCAGGAATGGATAAACAGTTAGTTTCAGGACTTTTATACTCTGAAGGTCTAATAAATTCCTACAGTCAAATCAATGATTTCGTGACTAATGGTAATGAATTGAAGGTAATTGTACCAGGAATAGATGAAACTAAAATTTCTGATTTCAATAGAAGAATCTCTTCTACTGCATCATGTGGTGTTTGTGGAAAAGAGTCAATATCTAATTTACTCCACATTCATGGCCCCAAAGTCACAAATTCATTTAATATTGAATCTTCATTAATACGAGATTGTGTAGAGAAGTTACGTACTGAGCAGACTTTATTTCAGAAAACTGGAGGAACTCATGCATGTGGGCTTTTTGATAGGAAAGGAAATTTATTGTTCATCGGAGAGGATATTGGTAGGCATAATGCAATGGACAAATTGGTTGGGATGGTGTTATCCGAATCAAAGGAAATTTTTATTGAAAGCTTCATTATTTTTTCAGGAAGATTATCATTTGAATTAGTTCACAAAGCCAGAAGGGCAGGAATTAGTACCTTAGTTTCAATTGGGGCACCTAGTAGTTTGGCAATAGACATCGCTTTAGAGCATGGATTAACAATTGTTGGGTTTGCGAAGAATAACAATCTTACAGTTTATACAGGGCCAACCCGTATCAAGGATGAGTAAGCATTAGGTGATCTGATGAGAGATGAAATTAGTCCATTAACTCCTTTGGAAGAAAAGCCCCCTAAGTTATCTCTGCCAAAAAATTCTGCTGCTGGAATACCTGCAGTAGTTTCCACAATGAAATATGGACTAACAAATATGGGTGTCATCAGCTCAATTAGTAAGTTATCAAAAGTCAATGATTTTCACGGATTTGATTGCCCTGGCTGTGCTTGGCCCGATCCAGACGATCATCGTTCTTTTGCAGAATTTTGTGAAAATGGTGCTAAAGCGGTTTCTGATGAAGCAACCAAGAGTAGAGTTGACTCCAATTTTTGGTCAAAATGGTCAATTTCAGAACTTTCACAAAAATCTGATTTCTGGCTTAATTCTCAAGGAAGATTAACTGAACCTATGATTATTCACCAGGATTCTAATTATTATCAACCCATATCTTGGGAAGATGCATTTGATGTAATTGCGGACAACATTGTTTCATTAGAAAATCCTGATGAAGCAATTTTCTACACATCAGGGAGGACGAGTAATGAAGCCGCCTTTTTGTGGCAATTATTAGCTCGAAGAATTGGTACAAATAATCTGCCAGATTGTTCTAACATGTGCCATGAATCATCTGGAGTAGCATTATCAGAATCAATAGGTATTGGAAAGGGTACGGTAACATTAGAGGACTTCAATTCTGCGGATTTGATTATTGTCGTTGGTCAAAATCCAGGTACTAACCATCCCAGAATGTTAACCGCTTTGAGGGATGCTAAGAAAAAGGGGGCATCAATAATTAGTGTGAATCCACTTGTAGAGACAGGGATGAAGAAATTTAAACATCCTCAAAATCCAGTAGAAATGCTTGGCTTTGGTTCATCAATTGCTGACAAACATCTCAGAGTGAAAATAAATTCTGACCAAGCACTCTTCCGAGCCTTTTCTAAATCAATCATTGAGTCTGATAATATTGATGAGGATTTTATTGATAAATATACAAATGGCTTTGATAATTTCAGAAAAATCGCTATTGAGGCTAGATATGAAGAAATTTCAGAAATAACAGGAATTCCTCTGCATGAAATTCTAGAGGTTAGTCAAAAAGTTTCTAAATCTAAATCAACAATTGTGTGTTGGGCTATGGGCATTACTCAACATAGAAATTCTGTAGCAACCATACAAGAGATTGTAAATTTCTTACTTCTTGGGGGTAATATTGGGAGGAAAGGTGCTGGAGTTTGCCCTGTAAGAGGTCATTCCAATGTTCAAGGAGACAGAACTGTGGGTATTAATCATAAACCATCTGATGATTTCATTAATAATTTAGAGAGATCTACTGGAATTAGAAGTCCGGAAAAACATGGATTTGACTCTGTAGAAGCAGTTAAGGCTATGGAGAAAGGTGATGCCAAGGTATTCTTAGCAATGGGGGGCAATTTCCTTTCAGCAATGTCAGATACAAATAGAACATCCGCCGCCTTATCAAATTGTAATTTGACAGTTCATATTTCTACAAAACCAAATCGTTCACATCTTATTACTGGTAAAACAGGTATTATTCTACCGTGTCTAGGTCGCACAGAAGAGGATTTCTCTAGTTCTAATGGTAGACAGTTTGTGACTGTAGAGAATTCAATGGGGGTTGTACACTCATCGACTGGTACTTTCAAGCCTGCAAGTAATTTGTTAAAATCAGAGCCAGCTATTGTATCTGGGATTGGTGGTGCAATAGAATCAAGATTGGAGAGGAGTGGAATTCCTTGGGAAAATTTATCTGAAGATTATAACTTAATTAGAAATTTAATCGAAAATACAATTCCTGGGTTCGATGACTATAATGTTAGAATAAAATCTAAATCAGGTTTTTATTTACCCAATCCTCCACGAGATAGCAGAATTTTCCCTACTAAAAATGGATATGCTAATTTTGTTTCTAATGATATTTCTTTTGCTAAATCAACAAATAAATTCATGATGATGACAATAAGATCTCATGATCAGTATAACACTACTATTTACGGATTAGATGACAGATATAGAGGTATTAGTAAGGGTCGTCGTGTAATTTTAATGAATAAAAATGATATTTCTAAATGCAATTTGTCGAAGGGTGAACTTGTAGATTTGAGTTCTGAAATGGATTCTGGAACAGTCCTATCTCCTGATTGGTTTGTGGTGCCATATGACATACCTGAAGGTAATGTCGCAACTTATTTCCCTGAATCTAATTGTTTAATCCCGCTAGATAGTGTTGCTGAAAAAAGTAATACTCCTACTAGCAAATCAGTCCCTATTGGTATCACAAAATCATCAAAAAGAATAGATTAAACTTTTCTTTGTTCTTTTATTAATAATTTACATCTGCTAATTTGTGTTTGACATAATTTTTCATCTTCTTTATCTAGACCTCTATTTTTTGCTTGTTCGAAACATTTTACTGCATCCGAATACAATTCTATTGAGGCATAAGATGAGCCCATATTATACAGAGTCCTTCCAGAAACAGATGCCGGATCTAATACAATAGCAGAGTGATATTCTTGGATACTATCCGCAAATTCCCCGAGTTGATATAAAGCATGTCCTTTTCCATTATGTGCCCTGACTCGGAGTTCGATTTCAGCTTCAGGAGCATCATTGATAGTTTTCTCGAAACAATTTAACGCTTCGAAGGGATTACTTTCAGATAACAAAATTAATCCTTTGTTATACCATTCTATGGCTTCATTCACATTTACCGATTCATCTTCTTCTGTAGATTTTATTTTTTCTTTAACTTCCTTTGCTGCAGTAATTAGATTTTCCATTTCCTGACTTTCGTCTATTATTTTTGTTTCATTTTGCAATTCAGTTAATTCTTCGACTCTTTGTAGACATTGATTCGCTCTCTCAATATAACCTGCTTTTGATAATGAATCAGCTAAACCTTTCCATGAATTTATGTCGCTACTATCTTTTTTTAGTAATTCTTTCCATTCATTCACTGCTGCAGCATGATCTCCTTTCTCGGACATTTTTTGTGCTCTAGAATATCTTGCAGTTTTACTATTTACGAAATCAATATTATCATCATCTATAACGGTTATTTGTTCTTCAATCTGAACATCTGAAATTGATTTGGCGGGTAGAGAAATAATTTCCTCTTCTTTCCCAATTAATTTGTGAGATGAGTCGTATAATTTAATTTCAATATCATTGAATAAGTTGGATAATCGCAATAAATCATCATTGTCCCCTAGATTTTCGATAGCCATTTTAGCAAAATTAACGGCCCTTTCAGGATCTCTTTTCTCTAGTAAATAAGCTAAATTTGCGTTTATTACGCCTTCATCAGGATTTATTCTATGTGCTTGTTCTAGTGAAGAAATTGATTCACCAATTTCTCCAAGCTTTGCTTTACAAATTCCTAGGCCATACCAAGCAGATATGCAATTATTATCTAATTGAGTTATTTTGGAATATATTATTACCGCTTCAATAAAATTATTTTCATTAGCATAATTGTCTGCTTCACGCAACATTGTTGCTATGTTGAAATCAGACATATCCCGCGCATGTACTTCTTTGAGTTAAGTATTGGCTGTAATTGACTATTTTTAGGCCAGTATTGAAGTCATACACATCGTGCGGGATACATGGCGCGCAAATATAAGGTGATGGGAATTTGTGGTACTTACACATTAAAATCAGCTAACGGTAGAATGTTGGAGATTGTAGGAGAGAAATTAGAGAGTCATGGAATTGATTGGGTTGTTTGGAATAATGAGGAGTCTCCTCTGCCTTTTGTAGGAGAAGATGGATGTTGGGATCATCCCAATGTCAAAAAATACAAGGATATAGCCGATTCAGTAGATGCATTTGTCCTATCAAGTCCTGAGTATCATGGTACTATGAGCGGAGTAATGAAAAACTCACTAGATTGGCTTTCTTTCAATCAAACTTCAGGAAAAATTTTCAGCTTTATTAGTACCTTGGGCGGCCAATCAAATACTACAACTCTGAATCATATGAGAACTGTAGTCCGATGGATTCATGGTTTTTCAATTCCAGAGCAAATAGCAATTCCCAAAGTAAAGAATGCCTTTGATGAGGACGGCAATCTTATTGATGAAGAATTAAGCAGTCGTCTAGATAAGTTTGTTGAAAGTATTGTTAACAGTATTCAAAAATTGAGATAAATACTTTTTATTGAATTTTTGCGGGTATCGAAGAATGGTGCAAGTGAATCTTTAGCATTTGGGATGAATCCAAGATATATCCAAAAGAGAACTCTACCTTAACTTCAGTATCATTCATATCTGTAAAATAATAATTCCCCATACTCATAGCTGTATTTCCATCAATAATTATGCTGTCATTTTCAAATCTAACTTTTTTCCAACCTTTAATTGCAAATCCTTTGTCTTCGGTGCAAACGCCATTTTCACCTACAAAATATGATAATGCTCCTTCAAATGTTGGACGAAACTGTTCTTTTATTGCAAATGTAGGTTTGAATAAAACAGGTCCATTATTATAACCATACAAAGAATCTATGTGTGATCTAGCACGACCTACATAATCACCATCTGAAAGATAAATTTCAGATATTGCAACAATCCCTTCACCCCATTTTTCTTGTGCTTTCTCCACATCTTCTATCTCAATCATTGGAATCCCACCATACTTGTAAGTCTACCACAGTGATGTAGGTAGAAAGATATTATGATTAAACATAGCAAATCCCATCCATTTGGCCGCTTCCTATTGACCAAGATATGACCATATACGCTGCCATTGAAACCGATAAGCCGAGGACCATGCCGCGGAGTCCAGGTGAATGTGTGCTCTTTGTGAGAAGGTATGCTTGGACATTGATCAACAAAATAATGGGTATCGAGAAAATAAACCCCCATCGCACGTTAGCAACATAGGGCGATTCCGTACATCCTGGATAGCCGTGGCCCGCCATAATAAAAATCAACATGACCCAGATGAGTGCAGACGCGATCGCACCATTGATTACGAAAGCCGCAAATTTCCTAGGTTTACGGGCGACTTTATCGACCCGATGCTTCATATCTATTTGACGAAATTATGAATATTTTAAGTTTGGGACGAGAATGCATTCTGAGTGACCTCCGGACGGCACAGGTCAGAGTGGGGCAAAACCATAGCGCCCCCCTTTGCTTGTTTGGAACGACAAATGGGCTACGATGGTAAGCCCGTTGGTCCAGATTTGACGATGGTAACCGTTGTAGTGTTATCCATCAACTTCGCTACTGATAGTGATGAATGCGTAACTCATTCTCACCGTAACTATCCTCC
>Ga0075478_10000344_pt1 | contig 16853 bp, 14 predicted proteins | sample DEB08_DNA_15_FD_71483 | JGI IMG/M metagenome (GOLD analysis project Ga0075478, IMG submission 71483) | Aqueous microbial communities from the Delaware River and Bay under freshwater to marine salinity gradient to study organic matter... | ecosystem: Environmental > Aquatic > Marine > Coastal ...
TTGCCGCTCTTGTAGCGACAGATCCGCTCGGCCTTGTCTCGACGTCGATCGTGATGGGCCGATCCCATGAGATCGAGAAGCTGACCGATGTTCAATTCGATACGTAACTCGTGCCAGACGGATCGAGCCTCGCTCGGGATGCCGTCGAGGAGACGGTCGCTGACGACGAAGGTCAGATCGCCGACGAGGATCGCGATTCCGTCCCCGTATCGACGCGATTCCCCGCTTCCCCCGAACTCACGATGGCGATCCGCGAACACCTCGTGGGTGACCGGCTCGCCCCGACGGGTGGATGCACCGTCCATGATGTCGTCATGGAAGAGAGCAAAGGCGTGGAGAAGTTCGAGGGCGGCTCCGGCGTCCACCACTCGCGAATCGTCGACAGCACCTCCAGCACCCACGAATCCCCATTGGCAAAAAGCCGGACGTAGACGCTTTCCTCCAGCGCCTACCAGTCGCCGGATCTCGGTGAGCGGAGAGGCGAGGTCGGAGTCGAAGGACGACCAACGGTTCTCCTCGTCACGGAGCACCTCGTCGAGACGTGCTTCGACGCGGCGGGCGATGTCGATCAGGGACGGCGGGGGGACCGAAGTCACCGTGTCAGGCTAGGGGGACGGCAGCGACTGTGAACGTCAGTCTTCGAGACCCGCCACGACTTTCTCGATCTGCATCTTGGCGTTGCCGATGCGCTCCCGGCAGACACGAATCAACTCGGATGCACGGGCCACGCGCTCGGCCAATACGTCGACGTCGACGTCGCTTTCCTCGAGTTCGCCCAAAATGTTCTCGAGTTCCTCCAACGCGGCGGCATACCCGATGTCGTCGATGGAGTCGCCGGACGCTCCGGTCTTCTTGCTCATCCGGTTCTCCTTTCGTCGGTCGGCTCTCCCGACACGGTACTCCTGAACGAGCCGTCAGCGATCTGCGTCACGACCACCTCTCCCTCGTTCACGTCGCTCACCGACCGGATCGCCTGACCGGTCGTGCTTCGAGTGACCGACCATCCGCGCCTCATGAGTTCCCGAGGATCGAGTAGTCGGCTTCTCGTTTCGAACTCGCCAAGTCGACGCAGATGTTCGGCCATCACGGCGGGAGCACGGCGTCGAAGGGTGTCGGTGTGTGCGGAGAGCACCGTCGCCGCAGTCGTGACCGAACCACGAGAGGACGACACGAGCCGCAGCCGTCGTTGCCCGAGCCGGTCGTCGGCGCGCACGAGCGCATTTCTCGTGTGACCGGCGATGAGATGTGTGATATCGGTGAGAGCAGTCGCACTCTCGTTCAGATGATCGGTCGAGAGTCGAGCGATATCGCGCCATGCCTCTTCCGTTACGTCGACGAAATGCTGCACTCGCTCCACGAGTCCGGCTGCACATGCTGTTGGGGTCTTGTAACGACGATGAGCGACTTCGTCGGCAACACTGGTGTCGATCTCGTGGCCGATTCCCGTCACCACAGGAATCGGTGAGCGTGCGATGGCGAGAGCGATGGCTTCGGCGTCGAAGGTGGCCAACTCGGCGCGACTTCCACCACCGCGCATCACGGCGATCACGTCGATGTCGGATCGTCGGCTCAACGCCTCGATGGCGCGGCTGACCTGTGACACGGCGGAGTCGCCCTGCACGGTGACATCGGCAAGACGGAGGACGAAACCGAGTTCGCTACGTTCGATCTCGTGGGTGAAGTCGGCCCAAGCCGCACTGCTTCCGCTCGTCACCACACCCACCCTCAGAGGTACGGGACTCCACTCCACGTCCTTGTTGCGGTCGTAGTCGCCCGACTCTCGCAATTTGCGAATCAGCTCGTCTCGCTGCATGGCGATGTCGCCCAGGGTGAATCGCGGATCGATCCCGCGCATCACGAGTGACAGCTTGCCGAACGGTGCATAGAAATCGAGTTGGCCGTAGACCCGAACCTTGAGTCCGTTCTCGAGTGTGACACCGGTCTTCATGAGAATCGGTCGAATCTTGTTGAACTCGCCACGCCAGAGATTGACGTTCAACTGTGCACGCTTGCCGTCCTTCAATTGCTCGACCAGTGTGAAGTACGTGTGTCCACCCTTGTTGCTGATGCCGGTGATCTCACCCCACACCCAAACGCCGTCGTCGAAGGATTCTTCCAGCACGTCGTTGATGGTTCCGGCCAGCTCCGACACCGAGTAGGTGCTCGCCTCGCTCGTCTGGTCATCGACGTCGTCGTCGACGAATTCGTCATCCCACTCGTCGTCGAATTCGTCGACCGACACGGTGATCAGCCTTCCAACACCATGCGGACACTCGTGCGACCGGCTCGAACATGTCGTGCCTCGACTTCGATCTCGGTGCCCGACGCTGCCGACACGATCCATTCGTGACGAACTCGATCAGGTGTTCCGTCGGACATGGCGCCACCGTTGAGTCGGAAGGCGGCCCGTCCTTCCAGCTGTCCGAGCTTCACGCGTGCGGGTGTGCCGATCACTTCACCATTCGGCACTCGGATCTCAACGGTCATTGGTAGAACCAGGTTGCTCTTACGAGCCAGACCACTGATGTCGGTCGGTAGCCAACCAGTGTTGGCGACTCCGAGAACGACGCGCCACGTGTTGGCCCCCAATGATTCCGCTTTCAGTTCCCCGATCTCCAGACGAGGTGACGCAAGTGCTTGATGCACCGCGAACTCGGCATGTGGCACGACTTCCTTCTTCAACCACGAGAGCGGTGGATTCGTCCAGGTATGGAAGACGTCGCATCCACCGATCTCGATCGGGCCGAGGTCGGGATGATCGAACGCACGCCACGGAACGTACGAGCCTGGTGCATGGCGATCGGTCCATCGAGCCACTGCGAGTTCCTGCTCGGGTGTCGGTCCTTCGTACCAGATGAACGTGTGAGCCCGTTCCCCGGTGGCGTGATGGATCACGTCCCAGAACTCGGTGGTCCACGAGTACACACCGAGATGCTCGTAGGCCCAATCGTCCCCGGCGCCGCTCATCACGTCGGATTTGTCCCACGTGAAGTCCTCGTAGACCGAGTGCACCTTGTAACCCGTCAGCTCGGTGCCGCGTTTGCCGAATTCGTTCCACGTCCAGACGTCGGCTGGCGACAGCGACGAATCAGGTTTGGTGCTTGACGGACGGAGAAGTACGCCACCAAAGGTGTGATACGCGTTGTATCCGCACACATTCGTTCGGGCTCGCACGGCGCGAACGAGTGCGTCGATCTCCGGCTCCGACATCGGGTGATCACCAGATCCCGTCACAGTCGTCGACCAACCGGCCGGGAAGTTGCGATTGAGATCGAGACCCGACGGATCGCGCGGAGTGGGAACCGTGTAGCCGTCGTAGTCGACGACACGTCCTTCGGCGAGCAGGCGATAGCGCGGGCGATCGGTCATCCCGTCCAGAGGGACTGGCACCATGACTCGTGGATCGTCGGGGTGTTCGACCCACGATCCGTCCGGGTCGGCGATGCGCATGGTGAGAATTCGTCCGTCACCGTCGACGTCTTCGGCATGGAGTCCGGGCCAACGGTGACCATCGGTCCACGGCCACGAACGCACGCTCGAACGATGAAAGATGGGACGATCGGCCAGCGCGGCCTCCACGCCGTCGGGATTGACCCGTGGCGCAACGTAGAAGGTTCTCGTCCGAAGTGCTTGCACCACCATCGGATCGTTCGTCTCCGCTCCGGTCATCAGATGGTGGATCAGGTGGAGTGCGGCCACTCCGCCGGTCACTTCGACGGCGTGAATGTTGGCATCGACCCAGTGCGCAGGCTTTGACTCGTGCGATCCGGTCGACGAATCGGTGATCGCGGCCACCCAGAGTTTGCGACCTTCGTACGAATGACCGTAGGTCTCGAGAGTGATCAGATCGGGACGGCGTTCGGCCGCGTGTTGCAACCAGATCACCATGTCGTCGTAACGCAGGAAACGATCGAAATCGTAGGTACTCGGGTCGAATGACATCGCCGTGACCCTACTCCTGGCCGTCGGCCCGTTCGGTCGTCACGCGCACGTGCACGGCCGTGACGCACACCTGGGACATCCAGACGCGTATCGGGAGACCGCGTCGGTCAAGTCGACTCCCATCTGGTTGGCGAGTGACGCAACCCACGCCAACACGTCACCGAACTCGTGGACACGCTGTTCGTGCGAACCCTTGCGAACGGCCTGGGCCAGTTCACCCAATTCCTCGGTCAACCACGCAACGGTCGACGGAACTCCTCGTGCACGATCGCGGTCTCCGAACGTCTCTTCGATGATCTGCTGGAGATCGGCGATTTCCACGAGGTCACCGTAGGCGACGTTCAGCCGAGCGTCGACCTGACCCAGGCGTCGAGGAACTCGAGACCCTTCTCGCCCGAAGTGCGCCCCTTCACCGTCCCGTCGGCTCCCACGATCACCATGAACGGATAACCACTGACTCCGTAGGCGGCCGCTGCCGCCTGATCCACCGAATCAGCCATGACCGGCCACGACCAACCCTTGCTGGCGATCCAATCGGACGGGGGAAAGTTCGGGCGATCAGCACTCACAGCCGTGCTGATACCGACGATCGACAGTCCTTCGGGGATCATGCCGTTCGCCTGCCAGTCGAGAATCACCGGGATCTCGGCGTTGCAGTGCGGACACCAGTGCGCCAAGAAGACCAACAGAACATCTCCGCCCTGTCCGGGGGTGATGCTGAGCGCACTGCCGTCGAAGGACGCGCCCGACAGGGTGGGGGGAGTAAGTCCGACGGCCGGATCGGCGCTCTCGTCGGTCAGGGGTTCGAGCGCCATCCCGTCCACGACGACCGGCTGATTCTCGGCTGCAGCTCCGGGAGCGACTGCCGTCGATGACGTGGTCACCGGAGCCACATCGTCATCGGACGAGCCACCACCGGCGACGACCGCAACTATGAGGGCCGAGGCAATAGCCACGACGATCGCGGCCACCACGAGTCGAGTGCTGTTCGTGTTCGTCGTCGTTTTCTTGGTCGTCATCGTCATCTCCTCGAGCACAGAACCTTCTCTTGTCTACCCACTCAGTCGGACATCTCGAACGTCGAGTTCATGTGTTCGCCGTCATCGACCGACCTCGACGACGCTGGCGTGACGAACAACAAGGCGAGTATCACTGCGAATCCGGCCCAGGCCATGAAGGCCAGAGTCACGAAGCCGAACTCTCGGAACCAGATGTCGGTGCACGATGGCCCGACCGAGCACGCCCCGTCGCCGAGAGCTGGTTTCCATTCGATGACGTAGTGATAGGTCGACACCCCGAGACCAGCCACCGCGAGTGGTAACGCGTACCACTTCACACTTCGATCACGCCGCAGTGCAGCGACCAGCAAGATGCCGGCAAGGGGGTACATACAGATGCGCTGGAACCAACACAGTCGACAGGGGACGTAGTCGGCTACCTCGCTGAAGTAGAGGCTCCCGGCCGTGGAGACCGCGGCCACCAACCAGGCCAGCCACGTGGACACACCATGAAGGCCCTCACTCAGCTGACGGGCGACTGACGAGCGCCGACTCGCGAGTCGTGCCCCGACGACCACGAGGACTCCGGCCGATGCGACGATCGCCAGCATCGACGAGAAGAGTTCCATCGACTGGACGTCCATCGATTCCAGTATGCCGTCGGTCGGTGCGATGATGGGCTCTTGAGCGAGTACGACGAGGTGACGATTCCACCGTTCGTGTCGATCGACGACGTCGACCGACTGCTCGCCGAGCCATCGATCGACGTGGTGATCGCCGACGTTCGCTGGTATCTCGACGGGCGGGATGCCCGCTCGGTCTATCGCGCCGGACACGTTCCCGGAGCGGTCTTCGTCGACGTGGACTCCGATCTCTCGACACCTGGTGAGCCGATCGACGGACGTCATCCACTTCCGACACCGGAAGTATTCGCTCGCGCGATGGAGCAGCTCGGAATCGGCGACAACACCTGGGTCGTGGCCTATGACGACACGGGCGGAATGACGGCTGGTCGGCTCGTCGTCATGCTGCGCATGCTCGGACGTCGAGCTGCTCTCTTGGACGGAGGCTTGTCGGCATGGACCGACAAGCACAGTGACCAGTTACAGACCGGAGACGTGACATCGAAGGCGACGTCGTTCACAGTCGCGCCGTGGCCGACCGAACGACTCGCATCGATTTCCGACGTCGATCGATTCGCAGTGCGCTCGACGATCGACCGAACGGTGGTTCTCGACGCTCGAGCCGCACCTCGCTTCCGGGGCGAGGTCGCCGCGGTCGATCCACGACCCGGACACGTTCCAGGTGCCTACAACTCGCCGTGGGAGTCCTTGCTCTCGGACGGCCACCTTCGCGCCAAGGACGAACTCGTCACCCACTATCTGGAACTGTGCGTCGATCAGGCCGACGACGTGATCGCATCGTGTGGCTCGGGAGTGTCGGCCTGTTTGAACGTTCTGGCCATGGAGTACGCCGGTTTCGCCCCGCCGCGCCTCTTCGTCGCATCGTGGTCGGGTTGGTCGTCCGATCCCGAACGTCCGACCGAACTCGGAGCCTCGCCACCCGATCGCCGACGCTTCGTCATGGCCGCGCGACGCCGTTCGGCTCGTGACGCATCACTCGGAACAGACGCCTTGAGAGATCTCCGGCGCGTTCGGCGCGGAAAGCGTCTTGCCCAACTCGAATGGTTCGAAGCTCTGTATCGCGTCTATCTCGCCGCCTTCGTCTTCGGTGGATCGTTTTTGTTCGTCTCGGGTCTGGTGACCGACGGCGAGTTCGCTCCTGACACCACTCGTCGAATCGTGTCCGAGGCACCGGGATGGCTCGGGGTTCTCGCTGTGATCGTGTTCGCGCTCGGGCTTCGATCGGGCAGCCTCGGCGGTCCGATCGCTCTCGAGGAAGCCGATGTTCGTCATCTTCTCGGTGCTCCGATCGATCGACGACGCGTCCTCGTCGTGCCCGCTCTGCAGCGCACACGATCACTGGTCTTCAGCGCTGGCCTCACCGGAGCGGCCGCCGGGCAGATCGTCGGTCGTCGTCTTCCCGGCACCGAACTCACCTGGGCTGTTTCGGGCGCAGCATTCGGCGCATCATTGGCCATCGTCTTCGTCGCCTCGGCTCTCGTGGCGCATGCTCTGCGAGTACCGCGCTGGCTCACAACCGTGATCGGAGCTCTTCTGCTTCTTTGGCAGGCATTGTCGGCAACTCCCGACAACGTCGACGTCGTCGGTCCCGCCGACGGTTTCGGTGGGCTCGCCTTCTGGGAGATCCATGTCGAATGGATCGATCTCACCGCACCACTGTTCGGTCTCCTTCTCGTGACGGTGGGATTCGCGCTTCTCGGTCGGATGTCGCTCGAAGCTCTCACGCGACGAGCAGCCCTCGTCACACAGATGCGATTCGCCGTGACGTTGCAAGATCTGCGAACGGTGATGCTTCTGCGACGCCAGTTGAGTCATGAACGAAGTCGGTCACGTCCATGGATCATTCGACGTCGTAACAGCGGTCGCCGCGCCGACTGGCAGCGTGCGTGGCAGGGACTTCTGCGCTTTCCAGGATCTCGACTGATCCGAATCGCCGTCCTGTCGATCCTCGTCGGTGCCACCTCCGCTCTCGTCTTCGATGGAACTGCCCCTCTCGCCGTCGTGGCGGGTTTCGTATCGTTCGTGATCGGTCTCGAACTCACCGAACCGCTTGCGCAGGAGATCGATCATGGTGATCTGACCGATCGATGGCCGGTCGAGCGCGGGCAGACGTATCTCGGACTTCTGGCTGCACCGCTCGTCGCCTCGATTCCCCTTGGCGTCGTTGTTGCCATGACCCTCGGAGTGGTCGGAGATCGCGCATGGGTCGTGGCGGCCGTCGTCGGCGTTCCCGCGATCGTCGCTGGTGTGGCCGGAGCCGCAGTGAGTGTGGTGTCGGGAGCACCCGATCCGGTCACCTCGGTCGCCCGAGATGCGACGCTTCCACCGGAGATCGCCGGAACGGCCAACGTCGTGAAGGCGATCTGGCCCATTGCGATCGCGTTCACTGGACAGGTACCGATCCTGGTCGCCGAAACCGCTCGCCAATCAGGGTCCGGCCCCGAAGCGGCCGCACTTCGCGGAGCGATCTTCACGCTGTTGGTGGTCGGACTCGTGGGTGGCTGGATACATCGCCGAGACGACATTCGAGCGTGGATCGATCGCGCACGACACGAGAGCCGAGGAGTACGAACATGACCACGCCTGCGCTTGCTGCCATCGATCTCACCAAGGACTACGGGGACGGGCCGGCCCTCGACTCCGTCTCGTTGACCATCGAGGCCGGAGAACGAACCGCTCTCGTCGGCCACAACGGATCCGGAAAGACCACTCTCTTGCGCATGGCGGCTGGTCTCCTCGACTCGACCTCGGGTCGTCTCGAAATCTTCGGATGCCGTCCTGTCGACATCGACGCACGGCGTCGTCTCAGTTATCTGTCCGACACTCCTGTCTTCTACGACGACCTCTCGGTCTGGGAACACCTCGAATACACCGCGCGTCTCCATGGTGTCGTCGATTGGATCGATCGCGCTTCCGAGTTGCTCGTCGCACTCGGGCTGGACTCACGGGCTGACGATCTGCCCAGTCGATTCAGTCGCGGACTGAAGCAGAAGGCGGCTATCGCTACCGCCCTCGTTCGACCCTTCGACCTCCTGCTCGTCGACGAACCCTTCGTCGGACTCGACACCGCCGGAAAGAAGGCGTTGCTCTCGTCGTTCGACGACGCGTCCGACCGCGGCGCCACTCTCGTCGTCGCGACCCACGAGCCGTCGTTTCTCGATCGTGTCTCCCGAGTGATCATCCTGCGCAACGGAGAAGTCGTCCACGATGGCTCCCCGACGGATGACTTCGTCAGGTCGTGGATACACTCGCCGTCATGAAGGAGTTCGTCTCGATCAAGGTGTCGTCGTTCGATCACGACGCACTCGCCACGAGCCTCACGGCCAAGTCGGCCGATGGTTGGTCCGTCGTGAGCATTGTGTCGGTCAACTCCGACATCGTGGCTTACCTCTCGCGCGAGACGACGGAACGTTCGGTAACCGGTGCAAACGATTCGTCAGTCGGATCTACTGAACCCGCTGGTTGGGGTGCGGTCGCGGCGAGTGACATCGCGTCGTCGGCTCCGACTCAGATGGTTTCCACGACTCCTGTCTCCGATGCTCCGTCGACCGCCGACCTCGATGCGACCGCCTCGACATCGGGCACTCCATCGGTTCCTGCTGACTGGTACAAGGATCCGTCCGGCCGATTCGAGTATCGCTACTGGGACGGACAGAAATGGACCGAGCACGTGTCACGGGGTGGCACGGTGCACAAGGATCCGCCCACTCCCTGATGCGTCGACCGACCGTCAAGTAGGTTCGACTCGTGCGCGCCACGTCGATCGGACACGCCGGAATTCTCGTCGAAACCGCGCAGGGTTCGATCGTCTGTGATCCCTGGTTCGAGCCGGCCTTCTTTGGTTCGTGGTTTCCGTTTCCGCGCAATGACCGGCTCCCGGCGCGTGTCAACGACGCGATACGCCGCCCGTCCTTCCTGTACATCTCGCATCTTCACGGCGATCATCTCGACGAGCAGTGGCTCCTCGAGAACATGCCGCGGCTGACACCAGTTCTGCTTCCTGACTATCCGACCCAAGAGCTCGAGCGCCGTCTCCGTGGTCTCGGATTCACCGAGTTCGTTCGCACGATCAACGGTGAGGAAATCGACCTCGGTGACGGACTGAAGGTGGCAATCCACGTCGAAACCGCCATCGCCGACGGACCGGGGGGTGACTCCGCTCTCGTCATCACCGACGGTGTGCACCGACTCGTGAACCAGAACGATTGTCGAACCAGTGACCTCACGGCGTTGGCATCCCATGGCCCGGTCGACCTGCACTGGCTGCAGTTCTCCGGCGCGATCTGGTACCCAATGGTGTACGAAATGCCCGACGACGAGAAGCGCCGTCTGGTTCACGACAAGGTCGAAAGCCAATTCGCTCGAGCACTTCGCTACGTCGAGGCGATCGACGCGCGCCACGTCGTACCCTCGGCCGGTCCCCCGGCCTTTCTCGATCCCGAACTGTTCGACTTCAACGTGATCACCGGTGACGAACTGTCGATCTTCCCGGATCAGACCGAGTTCCTGCGACGACTGTCCGAGGTCGGACGCTCAGGGATGCTCAACGTTCCCGGAACGACGTTCGAATTGATCGACCACTCCATGACGGCGGTTCACCCGTTCCCCGATCACGAAGTCGAGGCGATCTTCTCCGACAAGGAGTCGTACCTCCGCAAGTACCAGGCCGACAATCTCGATCGCCTCGACCAGATGAAGAACGACTGGGCTCGGCCGTCGACCGATCTGATCGACACTTTGCGGGCATGGTGGGAACCGCTCATGGTGATGGCTCCCACCCTTCGATCGGCCATCGGAGGACGCTGTCTTCTCCGAGCAGGTGATCTCGACATTCTTCTCGACTTTCCGAACGGCCGAGTTCTGCCCGACGACGGTGGGGATCACGACTTCCGATTCGAGATCGATCGCCGACTCGTGGAGACAGTGGTCGCGAATGGATCAGTCGACTGGAGCGACAAGTTGTTCCTCTCGTGTCGATTCCACGCTTGGCGGCGTGGGGAGTACAACGAATTCCTCTACAACTTCTTCAAGTCGTTGTCGGTCGAACGGATGCAACGAGCCGAAGCCGAAGCGGTTCGACGACTACGGCCCGAGGCTCCGTCGGAGGAGATCGTCATCGGCGATTACCTCGTCGAGAGGTACTGCCCGCACCGTCGAGCCGATCTCTCGGTGTTCGGAGAGTGCGATGGCGACGTCCTGGTGTGCACTCTTCACGGATGGAAGTTCGACCTCGAGACTGGACGATGTCTCACCGCCGCCGACCGTGCCCTGAAGGTGCGGCGGTTCGATTCAGAACCTTCATCCGATAGCTGAACGTCCACGAGCCGCCCGGAACGCGGAACGACTGATCGACATCAGGCCCACAACTGGCCGTACCCACCCCACGGTGAGCGACATCGACGTGCACGACCAAGCCGGGGCTCGATCGCAACTCGGTGACATCACGTGCCGTGAAGAGATCGCCGTCTCGGTGTCGCACCGCCGACATGTGCAGAGCGACGGGTTCGACCGCTTCGATACGCAGACTCGTGGACGAGTCGAACACGATCTCCATCCAGCGACAGTCGGTGCGCAGCCCGTATTCCTGAGGTAACAGATACGGCAGATCGTCAGGCTGCGCCTCCCATACGTCGAGCAGCGCACCAGCGTTTCGGTCGGGAACGTTCTCAAGAGGCCCTCGTCCGAACCACCGAATTCGATCGGCCATCGGCACTTCGAAAACTGCGCCGACGCGCGGTAGGTCAGATGTCGTCAGCGGTACGTCGATCACGTGAGTGAAGGTGGTCCAACCATCTTCGGAGTGGACGACGTCGGTACGCCAGGGAATTCCGGCTACGTCCAATCCACGATCGAGTCGTTGCGAGAGCCATCGGGCCAGTGCCGGGCCACCGATACCCATGCGTTCAAGTAGATCAGGCATGAGTTTGAACCCATCGTTGTCGACAGCTGCTCGCCACAGTGTGGGAAGCGGATCGGTCAGGAGCACTCGCGACAATTCGCGGTTGACCGTCGTCGTCGGGACCATCGTTGGAATCGACGAGCGCTCCCGAGTGCGAAGAACGATCTCGTCCCAGGCCACGAGATGGCCGGAGGCGCACCACGGCGTCGCACGGCGAGCTCGCCAACGGAACGCAAGGGTCAGATCCGAATCTGTCGAGTCGGCATCGGTGACGACGTCGGCGATCGCGACCGGAGCGTCGACCAGAACTGATTCGCCGGGGGCAACGACGGGTGACCAATCCCCCGATGCCACGGTTTCACCGTCTCGCAGGAGTCTCCAATCACCTCGCATCCACGACAGATCGCAGAACGACTGACGATTGGTGATTCGAATCTTCCAACCGGCCGACACCACCGACACCGGTCGATGGACCCAGGCCAACTCCTGCATCGCCGGATGTGGCTCGCCCATCGGCGACACCAGCCCATCAGCCACGAAATTTCCGTCGTGTGGTGCGTCGCCGAACTGACCGCCATAGGCGAACCTCTCTCCCTGAGGGGTGGACTGGCGCAGACCGTGGTCTTTCCATTCCCACACGAACCCACCCTGAAAGCGCGGATAGCGATCGACCAGCGTCCAATATTCGGCCAGTCCCCCATTCGAATTGCCCATGGCGTGGCTGTACTCGCACATCACGACCGGCCGGTCACCGGTGCCTGATTCCAGATAGGCCTCGATGGCCGCCGGCCCGGCGTACATCGGGCACACGACGTCCGTGACGTCGAGTCCCCCGTCGTTCCAGCCGGCATGGAAAACCGCACCTTCATAGTGCAGGAGACGGGTGGAATCGAGCGACCGGACCAATGCGGCGCACGCACGGTGGATCTCGCCGAACCCGGATTCGTTGCCCAGACTCCACATCACGATCGACGCGTGATTGCGGTCGCGTTCTACCATCCGACCGACTCGCTCGAGCCATGTATTGCGATAGGTCGGATCGTGGCACAAGCTCGTGTTGAAGGCATGGCTCTCGACATTGGCTTCGTCGATCACGTAGAGGCCGTATTCGTCGCACAAGTCGTAGAAGCGGTGGTCGTTCGGATAATGAGAAGTACGAACGGCATTGATGTTGTGTGCCTTCATGGTCACGATGTCGGCTCGCATGTCGTCGACGGTCACCGCCTTGCCCCGATCCGGATGGTGATCATGTCGGTTGACTCCCATGAACGTGATGGGGTTTCCGTTCACGCAGACCAATCCGTCGATTGTCTCGACTCGTCGGAATCCCACGCGTTGAGCCACGACTTCACACACCTCACCCGACGGATCGACCAGTTCACACACCACTCGATAGAGCGACGGTGTCTCGGCCGACCAAGGCTTCACACCTTTCACGTCCGACGTCACAGACGATCGATGGCCGGTGAAGACGTACGGAGAGCGGTGATTGGACGCCACCTTGCCGGTGAGGACCCGCCCACGCCGAGAGCCCTCGAGGGTCTCGACCCACACGCGCGTCGTCCATCCTCGCTCGAGGTCGACACGACCGGCATCCACGTAGACGTCAACCGACATCGACGCCGTGGACGTCTGATGATCCCAATCGGTGACCGTCTGCAGACGGTCGATGTTCACGAGCCCGCGAAATTCGATGAAGACTTCTCGGTGGAGGCCGGCCATCCACCACTGGTCCTGATCCTCGACGTACGACTGTGCGCTGTAGCGGATCACCACGATGGTCAACTCGTTCTCGCCGGCGATCAAACGATCGGTGACGTCGTACTCACTCGGAAGTCGACTGTCGGTGCCGTAGCCGACGAATTCACCATTGACATAGACGACATGAACGCTCTCGGCCCCACCCACGTGGAGAACCGCGCGACGGCCGCGAGTGACGCGGGTCAGTCGGAACGATCGTCGATACACACCGGTGGGGATCCGTTCGGGAAGCGACGGAGGTCGACCGGGCCACGGCATGTCGACATTGGTGTAGTGCGGATGGTCACCGACCCCCTGAAGAGTCCAATTGCCAGGGACGTCCACTTCTCGCCAACCGCGAGACATCGATCCGTCCACGGCCGAGGCCGGGACAGCTTCGGGGTGATCGTAAAGGCGGAAGTGCCATGGCCCGTTCACGTCGAGTCGCCATGGTGAGGCGTCGGGGCCGAGACGTACCGTCTCGACATCAGGAGCCACCGTGAGAGTGGGGCGCATCTGACGCCGTCCGATCGACACGACGGCCGGATCTTGCCAAGGTTTCAGCTCTCCGACGACGGGCAGCACCAGCCAAGAGTGGCACAGCGCCGGGCCGACAACGAACGGTTCAGCTGGTGGAGTGGACCCACACGGCCGAGCCACGCGGCATCAGATCGGCGGACCATACGAAATCCATGGCCGGGGTCGAGACCCGAACGCATCCGTGGGAGGCCGGGTAGGCCGGAATCTGATAGGCGCCGTGTACGGCAATACCGCCGTTGAAGTACTTCGGCCGGTAGATCTCACCGAGGTCACCGGGGCGCCAGCCTTTCTCGTACTCGCGATCGACCGTGAAGATTCCGTCCGGGGTCTGCGAATCTCCACGGACCCACTTTCCCCATTCGGTGGAATCACGTTCGACATAGGGAATCCCGCTTCCGGTCGACACATTGATCGCCCATTCGGTCCGACCGTCCACGACGACGAACATCAATTGACGCATCTTGTCGACCTCGATGAGCGATCCCGAGTCGGCACGGCCCCGCACCCGACTCTGACGTTCCGAGAGGGCTGCCGCAGTCGTCTCGTCGATCGATTCGTTGGGTTCGAGCCCTCGGAACTTCTGAAAAGCCATGACTGCCTGTCTCGTGGTGACTCCGTAATCGCCATTGGCTGACTGCAACCAGAAGCCCAGTTCGAGCAGTCGTTCCTGCGCCCGACGGGCGCCTTCGCCTGAACGCCGACCGACGGCTTCGATCGGAACACCTGTTGCCTCGACCACCTCGAGCGGCAGTGTGGAGGGGGGTGGTGAGGTGGACGTCGTGGTGACCGGTTCGTCGAGGATCAGTGGGATCGTGGTGACCTGATTGATCAGGGGTGGCAGATCGACGGTTGCCACCGAAGGTGTGGCGGCGACTGCACCAGATCCCGATGTCGAGCAAGCCGACAGCAACGGAACGATCGACAGGGTGACGAGCGAGAAGATCGCGGCACCCGTTCGACCCGAACGACTCATCGATGGCGAGATCGTCCGGTCGCACATCACAGCGACCCCGAACGTAGTGACGACGTCCGCCCGTATCGCGGATACTTATGTCATCTTGTCACCTCGCCGGACGGACGAGTTCAGGAGTAGTGGCCGGGTACTTCGAACCAAACTGTCAATCCGTACTTGACTCCGGAACGCAACGGTTCGACCAGATGTGGATGCGTCACGAGTGACGGCCACAGCAGGAGTGAACCAACCGGAACATCGGCATTGCTCACGCCTTGACGGGGGAAACTGAGTTCGGCGCCGTCGTAGTCGTCGTTCAACTTCACCGAAGCCGACACCTGAGCGACGTCGTGGTGGATTCGAAGTTCGGTTTGAGCATCGAGGGAGTACTTGATGACGAACACGTCTCGTAGACCGCAGTAGTCGATGAGAGGCCAGACGTCCTGGAGTTGTGGCCAGATACGTCGACCGAGATCGTTCTGCACGTGCTCGAAGAGTCGAGGGCTGACCATGGCGAGACTGACTTCATGACCCGGTACCGGATCATCAGGCTGGGGTTCGAAGCCACCCACTGCCTCGGCGGCCCTGATGATCGCCGAGCACATCGCCGGTGTCCAGAACGGTACGACGTACAGCTCGGGACCCACTTCACTGACCGAGCGTCGCGGATCGACGGCGTCGTCGTAGGCCAGGACGCGTCGAAGGTCGTCTGGAATCTCCGTCGTCATGGCTGTCGAGTCTGCCAGCGTCGGGGAATCGTCCACGCCCCCGTCGTGATCGCACTCCAACGAAACACGGACCGAGCGTCGTCGAGGGACCCAGGTAAACCGAGACTCTCGAGCAATACCGAGACGACCTCTTCGACCGAGATCCCTTCAGCGGCGAGATCGTCCAGGGTCACCGCGCCATGGCGTTTGGCCAGCCGTTCTCCGTCGTCCCCCACCACGAGAGGAACGTGCGCGTACCGAGGGGTCGTCACGCCCAGCAGCTGCTGGAGATGCAGATGCCTCGGTGTCGACGATGCCAGGTCGTCACCTCTCACCACTTGAGTGATCCCCTGTTGGGCGTCGTCCACGACGACTGCGAGGTTGTACGCCGGCACGCCATCATTACGTCGCAGTGCGAAGTCGTCGACCGAACCTTCTACTTCTCCGAGGACGAGATCGTCGAACGAGTACGTCTCGGCCTCGGTGCGCAGGCGAATCGCCGCCGGCCGACCCTTGGCCATGCGGTCGGCGATCTCACGGTCGGACAGATCACGGCAAGTTCCGGGATAGATGCCATCAGGATTTCGTCCGTGCGGCGCATTGACAGCGTCGCGGATCTCTTTACGCGAGCAGAAGCAACGGTACGTCAGACCACGGGAGCTCAAATCGTCGACGATCGAGTCGTAGATCGCGAATCTCTCGCTCTGTCGCCAGACCGAACGCGGAAACGTCAGTCCGATACGTTCGAGATCGGCGAGTTGTCGCAACTCTTTCTCGACCGACGAATTGGCACGATCGAGATCCTCCACGCGTACCAACATCTCGCCACCAGCCGACACGGCGCCGAGCCAGGCCACCAAAGCGGTTCGCAGATTCCCGACGTGCAGCGTTCCCGTGGGGGACGGTGCGAATCGTCCGCGGGTCACACCGTTTGCCTTCACCACCGCATTCTCCTTGATCGGTGAGGACTCAGGTGTGCTCATCTGGTGAGATGGCTCGGTGAGCGAGAAACGACGCGAGCTCAACCGGCGACAGAGGATGGCTCTCATCCTCGAACGCGACGGCGCCGAGTGCGTGTGGTGTCGGCGTTCGATCGACATCCATCTGGTGGAAGCCACCACCGAACACCTCGTTCCACGTATCAAGGGCGGGCCGAGCATCATCGAGAACGAGGTGGCCGCCTGTCGTCGTTGCAACAGCCAGCGAGGTCATCTGACTCCGGCGGAATGGATCGATGAGTGCGAACGCCGAGGTTGGGAACCGAACCGCGACGTCGTCGTCGGAGCTCTGCGGCGTCTCGAGCAGGCCTTCGTCGAACGGGGTGGCATGAGACGGGCGCGCCCGTACGTGGCAACGCAACTTCGTCGCCTCACCAAGGCCTCTCGGTACTGACATGAGGTTCGTTCGACCGACGATCTTCGCGATCATCCT
>Ga0075478_10000345_pt1 | contig 16845 bp, 22 predicted proteins | sample DEB08_DNA_15_FD_71483 | JGI IMG/M metagenome (GOLD analysis project Ga0075478, IMG submission 71483) | Aqueous microbial communities from the Delaware River and Bay under freshwater to marine salinity gradient to study organic matter... | ecosystem: Environmental > Aquatic > Marine > Coastal ...
TATGTCCTCATAGAAAATCTTAGCCATCGGAGGACGCGAACAATACTCTGCAACAAACATGTTTGACGGGACCGCCATGTTGAATTTGTTGTAGATGTGACACGCACCTTTTGAGCCCCTACCGTCCGTGGTAGCGTCGATGTCATAAGAGTCAACACCTCCACACCCCATAAGTTTGTTCGGTGCTACAAGACTTCCGCCCTCCTTATGCTTTTGATTTCTCATATCAATAGGTGGCATCCAAGACACAAACCACCTGCCTTCTGAGCTAGGAACAAACACCACTTCAGAATCTCTTACACCGCCTCTCCATGTGAAGTTACCACGCACCACAGGGTCTGGATACATGTTCTCATTATGGTCCATCTGCTCGTAAATCTTTCCGATGTTGAACAGTGAACCCTCAACGCTATCACGAAATGCTTCATCTGTGGTGAACGGGAACTGACGAACAATCTCGTTCATCTCCCTAGCGTCATGCTTAAGAGCCTCCCTTTCGTTTTTTAGAAACTCCTTTGCGCCTATCTCTACGGTTTCTCCATCCAGAGTTTCCGTGTGCATCTCCGGGGTTTCGATGATTGGCATCCCGTGCTTGTCGAAGAATCCCTCTAAGGCTTCGTAGGCCGGAATGAAGATTCTGTACAATCCTGAGGTTGTCCTTCCGTTTTTGTTGCGTTCTTGTGGGTCTGAATCTTTCCAAAGTTCTTTGTATTCTTGACCTCCTTTGTCCATAGGATTTACTGTGCTCCCTACGAGTGCTTTGCCGATGACCCGGCGTCCCACAATTAAGCAGGTGCGCTGTATCCTCCAGGCTTCTCTGATGTCTGTTGGCTTCTCCCATTTGCCTGCCTCATCGAGGTAAAGTATGTGGAGCTTCTCACCATCGTATGCGTTGTTGGTGGTGTTCTTCCAGTTGATGATTGTGTTCAGGGCATCACCCTTCACAGAGGTCTTGTTGTTCTTGGTAATCCTTTTAGATGGTTCTCTAAACGCAAGCTCCATGCGTGGGTTCGTAGTACCATCCTGGATAGGCTTAAAGAAGAACGGGTAGGACTTGAAGATAGCAACGACCTTCTTCATGAAGACGTTTTCTTGCGCGTCCTTACCCGTCTTCGACTGGATACCCAAAAGTTTATCCTTGACCTGTGTGGCTTCATCTACAAGAACGCAGGCGGACATGTTTGTGTACCCAGAGCGGCGACACTTGGTATACAGTTGACCAAGGCACCTGGGGTCAGCCTCACACGCGGCCTGATGGATGAAGAGCTTCCGTTGGAAGTCTAGGAAACTAGGATAGCCAATATCAATCTTACTCCACTGAAGCATCATGTAGTGCCTGCCAGTGATGTAGACTGGTTCTCCGTCGTTGTAAAACCAGTGCCCTTCGCGGCGTCTACGAAACTCCTCCTCAATGTAGGGGGAGAACTTTTGCCTGAACTCCTTGGGCATCTCGTACCACTCGTCCATAGACTTGATACGAGAAAGCTTTTCCGGTATCTCATCCCTGTGCCAGCACTGCAGGTGCTTTGGCAGGTCATGACCGGGTATGTCTTTTTTTGCAGGTTTTTTTGGCAAGCAAATAGGAAGCCCGTAGATGTCTATGACATCCCCAAGCGTACCCCGTGGGCAGATTGACACCACTGGTTCTTCGTAACCCTCAATGTCAACCAGTCCATTCATTTGCTAAATCGTTCTGCGAAGCCTCCAGAGTAATCTTTGGCATCGTCAATAGAGCCCTTGTCATTCAAGTCCTTGACCATCTGCTCTAATCTCTGGCGTTCAATTAACAGTTCTTTGCAGTCTACTGCGGTCTGCTTGATGGACTGCAGCTCAGCCTTACGCGCAGCCCCGCCTGCTTCAGGGTCTACGGGACGCTTAATCTCCTCAATCATGTTGTTGATTGCAACCTCCATGCTCCCCATCAAACGACGGGAGGCTTCGATGGTTGTGAAGCGCGGCTTACTTAGCTTAGCTGACGGCATCTTGCGATTGGACATACATCATGTCTTCTGAGCGCATACGGAACACTACGGTCTCGTCTTCGAGCTTCATTTCGTAGTCTCGATTTTGCTTGAATCCTACAATGTCTCCTGGCTGCACGCCTTGAGTAATCATGTCCTTGGGGCAGCAGAACACCTTAGCCTTGAGGTGAGTCTTGGGCTTTAGGTCTACAATCTCAATAAAGTCGTTGTCCTGCTTTTCTTCTTCGAGAGGCTGAAGGAAAACCCAATCTGCAAGCATGTGCAGTTCGCCCGTCTTCTTGCTCCTGTAAGCAATGGCGTGACAAGACAAAGTATTCACGGGGTCGTACCCCACAATAAATCTATGCTCGTCGTCGACGTCAATTTTCAGGGCGTCAGACATAACCACGTGGTGGTGGAAGAACAGTGTGTCTCCAACCTCCACATCTACGTCGTACTTGACAGGGGTAGAGGTAACCTCGCCATACATGACGCGGTGTTCAAACTCTTTCCACTTGGGGTCGATGTGAAGCACAGTCCCGTTGTCCAGCGAGATGGTGTCATGGTGAGTCTTCTCAAGCTTCACCACGAAGTGATACAGCGCTTTCATTCAAAGTTGCAATCGTATTCAACAATGACGGGAGTATTCTCCACAGTCTTCCACAGATAGGACGATTCGGTGTCCTGCGTGTAGATGTTGTATCTACGAATGTTGTACTTGTACAATGAACGCTCGTCCTCCTCGATGAGAACAACCTTTCCTGCGCCAGCCTTCATGCCAACGTAGTACGCCATCGCATCCTTCGGATTTGGTCCGATGACGATTTTACGAATTAAATTTTCCATTTTATTTAGTTCAGTGAGAGGCCTAAGTCATCTAAGTCAATGTCATCAATGTCGATGTCCTCGTCCTCCGAAATTTTCTCATAAGAAGCCATGATGGCAGAAAACAGCTCAGCCATTTCCTCCTGGCCATCTACATGCCATTTGCTCGCAACTTGCCATGCTGGACCGATGTCTGGTATGTCGTCCACAATACCCAAACCAAAAGCGTATGCTACCCTGTCGTTGACTTGATACTTTTCAATGACGTCTTCAAGCTGAGCCAAGACGTCGGCTACTTCACTGATAAAGAGCTCCTTGAGGGTTGAGTCCATGATTTCCATTATTGTCCGTTAATAGTAGCGATAGAGCCGGGGTTGGCATTGGTGCTAATAAGGGTTCCTGTCACAAACCACCCGGCAGCATCATAGCAAGTTAAGTCCAGGTGAGAACCCGCAGCGCCGCCTGTTGTCGAGGCAGCAGCGTGAATTGTCAACTGATTGTAGCTCGCCACCGTGCCTGAAGCTGTAGCTCGGGTTACACTCTGCAATGCGTTGTTGTCCGCTGTTGTAGAAAGCACGTTGACTGCACCGTAGAAGTAATCCCCGGATGCAGCGTTGATGCTAAAAGCTCCGCCCGCAACGTCAACATAAACCCTGAAAAAAGCACCCTCAATAGCGGCTGGAAGCGTCAGGGTTCCACCTCCGAGCGAACCCGAAGCGTCGCAGAACAATGTCTCGCCGTAGTCAGATGCAACAAGGGTTGCTCCTGCTGTAACCTTCTGCAAAGCTCGTCTGCTGTAAGAATAGGTGTAAGTGCCGCTTGAACCCGTAATGGTCATGTTAGCTCCACTCTGGAAGCTGGCAGTGCTAGTGTTGGAAGCTGAGTCTGTGATAGTAAGCGCGACAGCATTAGATGCTCCGTTGACGCTTGTCCCACTCCCGTTAGTAAGAGTTACACTCTTGAAGCTAGGGAATCGTCTTTTGCCAATCAAACCCGTAGACGAATCACGCACAAGCACCTCATCCGCAGATGAGTTTCCTGGTGATTCAATCAGAAGATTTGTTACCTTTACCTGACTATCCGAAAGAGAAAGAGCAGTGTCGTTACCCTGACCGTCGGAAATTGTCTTGAGGCTGCTGCTAATAGCAGCATTATCACCAGCCTTAAGGATTCCGCTGTAGGTGTTTCTAATTTGAGTGCCTGAGAGTGTGGTTCCCATCTTGTTCTTTTTGTCTTAGCAAATATACTCAAAATGAAGAGACATAGACCTGAGCGCAGAATGCGCGAGTTTTCATACCTGAATGAAAAGTATGTAAACAAGAACTACCTCAAGTACCTAAGACTTGCAGAGAAGGATATGCTTCAGCATTATGACATACGCCCTGTGGAGATGCAGGTTATGCTGTTCGCTTACGACTACGAGTTCTTTACCTCTACACACATAGCAGAATCTCTATTCGCATCAGCCAAAAAGTTTCGACAGAGGACACTGCAACCTATGATGCAAAAGGGGTTGATTCACGCAGTGCACAAGAAGTTCAAAGTAGACACAGGGTCCGAGGCAGATATGTACTTCACCGATGAAGCCAAGATGAACTACAAGCACAGGTACGGACTAACCCCTAAAGCCAGACATCTGGTTCAGAGGTTCTACCGAAAGATAGAAGGCGAGGAGTCGATTAAGATTTTCCGTGAGTGACAAGCTTAAATGAAGCCTTGGCTACAGCACCTTTGTGAGGCTTGTAGTCTCCCTTCATTAAGAAGTATCTACCCTGCTCCTCCATCCAGTGGTAGCCCTTGGGAGGGGCTACCTTTACTTTCTTGTCAGAAACGCTTAGCCCTCCTTTCTTGTATTTCTTGAGAGTATTCATTCTTCGTAGTCTCTGTATGATTCAAAATCAATCCACCAGTCTCCAGACTCATCATTAAGGATGTTGTTGATTTCGTCTTGCGTGTATGTCGTGAGACTTAATGTGCCAGGAGGGTTTGCACCATCCCAACGCAATAGACACTTGTCTGTATTGCGAACAGTTTTTCTCATTGCCTCTACGCTACCCTCAACAGTGGCTGCAGCCATATTTGAAGTAACGGAGGCCGTGTCAATGATTGCGTATATTCTGCTCATGATGGTACGTCAGTTGTGAAGCTTGCGCCGCTAATAGTCAAGCTGTTGCTGTTGCTGCTAGAATCGTTTCCGTTGTCCTCAAGTCTCCAGTATCCGATAAGTCCAGACCTCTCTGTTTCGTCCGCTGGCACACCGCTGTTGTAAATGGCAGTTACGTCGGAGGAACTCAGAACAGAGCTATACAGGCTTATTTCATCAAGCTCTAACGCATCAAAGCTGTCAGAACCCGCGTTGAATGTCTGAGTACCCAAAGCAATGTTGCCCAGGTCAATAGAGCTAAAGTCAGCGCCAGTCTGATTAGTCGTAACGTTTGTTCCTGCAACTTCAGAGCCATTGATATAAGCCTTTATTACCCTTGTGGAACCAGTGTCACATGTGAATACAATATGATTCCAATCATCGTCTGTCAGTGACCCGATGACGGAACCATCGCTTGTCCAGCTAAAAAATAAACTCCCAGAGCCAGAGCCCCTTGTGCCCAAGCATGCTAATTTTCCTGCTGAGTTGGGATGAGAGTTTTCTCCGATAGCGCCTATAATAAATGTACTCAAGCCTGCACCGAAGAAGTTCAAGGAATAAAAAAGCGTAGAGTAAAATCCGCTTCCAGCCTGGCTAAAGTCAGAAGACTTAACCCAGTACGACCAGCTCCAGTCGCCAGCACCCATGAGTCCAGGTATAGTGGTGTTTGATGCCCACTTTGCAAAGTCATTCGTGCCATCAAAGCTCAACGACTTGGTGTTAACCAGACCGCGAGATACCACACGGCGAATCTGCTTAGAGCGTCTGCGTCTTGCTGAATTAGCTAGTTGTCTCATTGTTATTTGTTTGTGTTGCGCTCCATCCTGGTCCGAAGTAATCGTCTGGTGTCACGTCATCGTATCCGAAGTCAACCCATGTGCCATCGTCGTTGAAGTACCCGAACATGTTGATGTTGGTTCCGATAGGCATTCCTTGATAACCTGTTTCTGAGTCCATATTGTAAACCGTTTGGTTTCCGTCGTTATCAATCCATGTGTAAGAGCTTCCTTCGTATCCGTAGACGGTAGTTGGTCCTGGGTTCCCGAAGAAGTTCATGAACATGATTACATCGTCAAGACCAAACTCAACTGAGTTCGAGCCACTCTGATAGTTCAAGATTTCAGCTAACTGAACTTGAGCCTCAGTTACAGGACCATTTTCTGCGATGCTCAACAGAATGTTAATGTCATTCATGTCGTACACCCCGTCACCATTGAAGTCGATGTCAACTCCTGCTTCGCCGAGAGCCTGAGCAATATCTTGATATGCCTCGTTCCACTCCTCTGTTTGGTAAAGTGACGCACCCGAGCCAGCTTGAGCACCGTATGTCGCGCCCGCAAGGGCCTGCAATCCAGCTGCCGTGAAAGAGAACGGGATTTGATTTCCGTCAGCGTCTGTGTAGTAGCTACCATCGGTGTTCTCAAACAGATTGCCAAAGACCGAGTTATCATTCAAGTACAGAGACTGAATTAGCTCTTGAAACTCTGCAAGTATACCGTAATTAGAGTAGTTGGAGCTGGTGGTAGCACTCCCGCCGCTCATGACGTTGTACATATAAGCTAACGGAGGCATGTCTGCACCTGAACCTTGCTCCCAAGAGAACTCCCCGCTCGACTCCCATCCAAGCATGGCTTGGAACATAGCACCCCAGATACTGTTCACATAGGGTGCCAGAAGAGAAGCTGAATCAGAGCCTGCAATAACTATTCCGGCTTGGTTTCCAAGGGATGTAATCAAGTCAAGAAGAGTAGAGTCAGGCCCAATACCAACATCAGCGGGATTAACACCAAAGGCACTGATGGCGTTATTTACACCAAGAGTGAGAGACATGTAAGACGGGTTGCTCAGTATTTCAGATATGATGTCGAAGACGTCAAATGAATTGGTGTCTTCTGTCCAAAGGTCTGGTATCTGAAAGCTCATAGACAGGATAGCCATGATGGTGGCAATCGCATTCTGGTCGTCCTGCCCAAACGAACCATCCTGGAGAACATCGAAGGATGCAAACAGGGAGGCGTTCTGAGAGACAAGGCTTGTTACGTATCCTGTAATGGCGTTCTGAGCAAGCTGAGAATCAAGCCCATCCGACAGAGAATCTCCTCCGGCAGAAACGTTTAAGATGTTGCCTGCAGAAACAACAAACTGCTCGTTGATGTTGATTCCGTTCTGGAGGTAGTAAGCAGCGTAGTTGGACATTGCAGCAGCCCCTGGCAATACTGCAAGCAAGAACGTGTTGATGCTGTCATAGCTTTCTCCGCTAAATGCCTCCGTAGCCAGAGGGCCTGAGAAGCTAAGGCCTTCGTTGGAGGTGCTCCAAGTGCTCCACTCTGGGTATATGATGTTCAGGAAATCATCGAAGTTGGCGTTGGCGTAATCGTTGTTTACGATTCCCTCGTACCAGGTTGGAACGTTACCTCCAGACTCAACAAATTCGTTTACGAACTGGAACATCAACATTGGTGCGAGGATAGCCCCAAGGTGCATTCCACCGAAAGAAAAATCACTTTCAAATCCAAACACACCTGCACCGAGGGTGCCATCTCCACTGAAGGTTAGCTCGTCCCCGTAACCGTTGATGTTTGGGAGAAGCCAAGCGTGTGCTCCAACGTTGTCTCCAGCAGCAAGCTGGTTAAACCAGTTGGAATACAGGGGGCCTGCAAATCCTTCGTTGGCGGGGATGAGCAGACCAAAGATGCCTGCGAACTGAATGAGCGGGTTGTAGTCTTCTGCTGCGCCTGCGTCAAACAAAGCCCATTGCAAGAAGGCCAAGAAGTCTCCTACGTCAACTCGACCATCACCGTTGTAATCAATCATACCACCGTGACGGTTCAGGACATCAGCCATGTTTAAGATAGCATCGTTGCCCAACATGGTGCCCATACCGATGGATGGGTTGATTGTTGGGCCGCCAAGAATGTCCTGCATGAAGGCAGTTCCGAACTGCATCCAGATGGGGTTCCCATCTTCTCCCTGTGTAGTGTAGTACACAAAGTTCGGGTCAGTGACGCCGTAGGTGAAGTCAAAGAACACCGTGCCCGCTTCTAGAGCATTATTGAAGTTGTTGATTGCTTCCTCCGACATCTCTGAAGCGAGGGGTCCGTTCCATGTAGAGATGTCTTCCATGTCACCCATACCGACAACGCCAAGTAGGTACCAAGAGAAAAGTTCCTCTTGCTCCGCGAAGAAGCTCTCCTCCATGATGGGGTTGCCTGGCTGCAGGTGGAAGTACTGGTACAGCAGGTTGAACATCCAAGAGTTGTTGTCTGGCGGGTCGTAGTTGGCCAGGCCTGTCTCTTCGTTGTAGTTGTTTACCTGAAGCGCATCGACCAGCTCTTGGAATACACCACCGTATGTAGAAACGTTTCCAGCCTCGTCCAATCCGTCAGCCCCTGCGAGGTAGTTGACGGAGTGGAAAAACGTCCACGTAACAATAGAACCTGTGGTGTGAGCAGCGTCTTCGGGGTCCATCTGACCCCCCGTGTTACCAGCCCAAAGGTCCTGCACGTTGCCGTTGGTGGCGATAGAGCCAGTCTGGAATACGTTGCCGAACATCTGGAACGACTGAATCGCTGCAGTAGTGGCAAGATAGAAGTAGTAACTCTGCGCCAGGTTGGCACTCATTTGCAAACCAAAGCCAGGGCCTTCTCCATTGGTGTTAAACTCCCAGATGCCGAGGGGGTCAAGCTCTGGAGGGAACACACCAGTAGGTCCAGTCAGGATGAAGTCAGCGTGCCAGGGCGTACTCGCAATACCTCCTGGGTAGGGGTGAGGCTCGCCGCCACCACTAGCGTAGTTGGGGTGACCATTCGCCCAGCTCATAAGCTCCGACCTGTTCAGGTTGTAAAGCTGAGGGTCTGCTTCGTAGAAAGCGCCGTGGCCCCACCACCATCCGCTAATCTCTTCACCAGTGACGGGGTTGATGGTTCCTGCGGGAGGGCTAGTGGGGATGAACATTTCAGGCGTCAGGTCCGCAACAGTAAGTGTAGTTGGACCCAGGCCCTTCTGCGCCAACTGGTAGTTGATGGAGTCGATAACCACCTGACCAAAGTTGAATCCTTGGTCGGCCAAGTCTAGGAGTGCGTTCTCGTTGAACTGTCCATCGCCGTCATGGTCGAAGGCCAAGTTCACCCAGTAGTTTGTGTACTGATGGAAATAATTTCCTGCGGTGGAAGCGTGACCACCACCCTGCTCTGCACTGCCTGGCTGGTTGTTCTGAATGAAGTCAGCCGCTGTGCCTGAGAAACCGAAGTTGGTAGACAAACCATTGGCGGCCCAACCCGTGTACGCAGACATGATAGTCTGATACCACAGAGGGACTCCCTCGCTACCCGTAAAGTTACCCGGAGGGAATGTGTCGAGGTACTGCTCGGCAGTTGTGATAAAGTTGAGGTCGGCCTGAGGGTCAAAGTCGTAGTAGCTCTCGCCGTACCAGCCGCCTTCGTTGTATCCTGAGTCATCTCCAAATGTCTGACCCCAGTCAGGCGAATACCCATCTGGAGAAAGAGTGTACTCGTAGATGTTCAGGAACTCATCAGAGCCAATCTCTTGAGAGAAGTCAAACCAAAACCAGTTGAAGGGGTTATCTTGGTCTCCAGTGTATGCCGTGTAGGCAGCCTCAAAAGTATCGTAACCCGCTTCAGAGAGCTCGATAAAACCTCCTTGAACACCAGTAGCGTACCAGTCCATGTAGGCTCCGAGCTGAGCGTTCCATCCGTAATCACCATTGCTAGACATGTATGCTTGCAGCATACTAGCCATGCCTTGGTCAGAGTCTCCTGTCTCGTTGTGGTGAAGAGACATCAAATCAAGCAGAGCCTGGTACTCCTCCATACCTGGTCCGGTAAAGAAGTCGTCGATGTTGCCCGTTGCGTACCCTGAGTAGTCTGTATTGATACTGGGGTCGATGTCTATGCCCAAAGTTTGCAGTAGCTGCTGGAGGTAATGAGGGTAGAAGAATGAAGCCCCCGCGTAGTGGGAGTAGCCCTCGCCGCCGCCCGCGATGTACTGATAGTACAACATGATTGGATTCTGAGCATACAGCGAAGAAGTGTTGGTGTAGTAATCCAACAAGCTCTCGTAACCTGCAGCTTCGTAGTCGACGTCAAAGTCAATCTCAGGAAACTCCTCTGGGTTCGATGTGCCGTCCTGGTAAGTAACCATCTGCGCCAAGAACTGGCTGGCAGAAATCATCGCATTAAAAGGGTCTGGTGGCATAGGTGCGCCTTCAGCTAGGGCTTGCCAAAGACCAAACGGGTCAATGGAAGGAGGCCACTGCCACTCATTGGCAAGGGCGTACTCTGCTCCTGGTCCATTGTTCATAAATTGACTAATCCATCCAGTGGGGCCCAGGACTCCACCGCTTGAGCTGAGAACCTGTTGACCATCAGGGCCAATCCAACGAAGCTCTAAGTCTCCAGTGTAGTTCGGGTTTGTCTGAGAGTAGTAGTGACCTATGCCGTGCAGGTTGAACGGCGTAATCATGTCCGGAGTAATCCAGCTGTTGGCTGGATTCTGGTCAATCAAGTAGTTGTAGATGTAGTCTTGAACCTCTGGGTCCATGCCCAAAGACACTCCATCTTGGTCGAAGTCAAACAGCTGTTGAATGACGAACTCCCTAGCCTCTCTCTGAATCCTCCACATCTCACTGTGAAAGCCGTGAAAATCGCCGCTTTCAAACGTGTGGTCTGCCTCGCTGTAACTAGCGTTTGTATGGAAGAACATCATCTGTCCTCCGCCAGCCATCCATGGGCCAAGGAGGCTCATCAGCTGTTGGTACCACTCGGGAATGGGTGTGTTGTTGGGGTCGCCACCAAAGCCAGGGCGGTCTGCAAACCAATCCCGAGTCGCCTGGTCCTTTTGCAGCTTCTCCATGACTTGCTTGGACGCACGGAATGGAGCCTCGGGCTTTTCGAGGTCAGCGCCATCAAACTTAAAGAGGTGAGATGACTGTAGGTAGTAAGACTCTTGCTCCTCAAGAACCCCCTTCATCTTAATTTCCTGACCTCCTTTCACAAGGGGTTCGGCCTTCTCGCCATGCTCAGAGTTGCGGAAGGTGTTGGAGAGCTTCTTGGGCTTCATGCTTACTTGTTTTTACGTGGACCTGGGGCTTGGCGTTGAGAGTTCTTTGCTTTACGCTCGTCGCGCAGCATAGTAAGGAAGTCGCGTGGGTCCATCACGTTAAATCCTCCTTCTTCAAACTTAGGCTTGCGAGATGGCTTGGGTCGCTCGTATCCTTTTGTAGGCTCACCCGGCATGTCGGCTCCGTCATCAAAACCACCCATGGGGTCGTGAGGGACCATCGCTCCCTTAGCAGCGTTAATCATCATGCCCTCTTCGCCTTCTGGAGTTTCACCATCGCTTGTGCCGTCGTCAAACGAGCCCAAGTCGTAGGACTGCCCTCCAATCATAACGTCATTGGGATTGATTTGAGTTCCTCCGATAGAGATAGCTGCACCTGGAGTACCGAGTTGTCCAAAGCTTTCATCACCAGTGTATGGGTCACCCATGGCTGTAGTTCCGGTGGGTTTTCTCTGAACATCCTCACTCAAAGGCACTGACTTAGCTCCGTGCTCTGGGTCTCGGAAGGTTGTATCCGGTGGCAAAGCAGCCATGTTGGCCTGCGCCATAGCGGCTGCGTCCGCTTGTCTCCCTCGAGGGGCTTTGCTTTGTCCTGTGGCGTTGGGGTCTTGTTGCATGCCATCAGGGGCCATACCTCCGGCTCTGTATTTTTTAGCTCTCATAATGTAAGTTTTGCGACGATTGCTTCTTCCAAGTCGACATACTCGATGTGGATGTCTTTACCCTCGGACATAGCATGTAAGATTTTTGTGTATACTCTTTCGTAGGCGTTGGTTGACTTGCCAATGAATCCACTTTCCATGAGCAAGTTGTTCTCTTGGCTGTCACCAAGTAGAAGACATCCTCCTGTGTGCTCGTCTGTATTCCCACAGTGGATAAGGATGTACTCAAAGTTTGGAACATCTCGCACCCAGAGCATGCCCTCATGGATGTCGGGGAACCTCTCGGAGTACTTCTCGTGGAACCCGCCTTCTTTCCTGAGGGTGAGCTCGTACATGCCTTCGGGAATGCGGGTCTCGCCTCTCTTCTTTACAACCCGTGACTCGTCCTCAAGAGTATAGCACAGGAACTCCCGCCCATCGGCTTTCAACTCGCACAGCAAACCGCTGGTCGAGTCTCCACTATCCGAAAAGCGCAGTACCTGTAATAGCATTACTTCTTCTTAAGTTTCATTCCCAACTTAGCCTTAGGCACCTTCATACCTTTCTTAGCTTTAGGTACATCCTTGGCTGCATCCTTCATCGACTCGCTGGTGTTACCATCTTTATCAATGTCGATGTAGTCGGGCTTGAGCTGTCCTCCTGATGCAAAGTGGTTGCGAGAAACTTTAAGCGTACCGCCACGCATAGCTTTCATAATGTCTTGTGCACTCATCTTAGTGACTGAACCACCGTAGGCATACGTGCTGTACTTCTTGGCTCTCTTTTTTGCTTTTGGCATAGTGTTGCTGTTGAGGTTACAAATCTAATAAAATTATCGCAAGTCTGTGTCGTGCTTCTTAGAGCCCTTAATAAAGCTGTTCACCCTTCCCATGGCCCAAGCTGCCATACTCGTCTTAGGTCTCGAGCCACTAGAGAGGTAGGCCCCCTGGCCCCGGCGGTACACCTTCTTAAGTGTGGAGAGTGACTTGCCGGAAGACTTGGCCTTCTTCTTCAAGGAGGCGACAGTGGAAGCATTCAAAGGCTTCTTGCCCTCTTTGGCTCCCTTACCTGTCTTTACCTTTCCACCCTTCTTGTACTCTTGCCTTTCATCAAAATAGCTGTCGGGGAGTTTCTCTCCTTTCTTGTAGGCCTCCTTACCCTTCTCGATGGATGCCGCTCTTGCGGCCCGATTCTTAGAACCAGATAGGTACTTCTCAGGAAGCCCCGTCTTCTTGTCCTTCTTGACTGTTCTCATATCCGTGATACTTATTCAATGCTCTCTCCATAGCACGTCGGCGTGCACGGGCAGAACCATTGTTCTTTTTTTTCTTAGTTGCTGATTGTAGTACCTTAATTAACTGTTCATTCATGAGTGTAAATATACTACACATCAGGATATAGCTAACCTCGGTACGGCACTTAGCGTCTACGAGAAACAGTGATTGTCAAACGCGGCAATAGTCTTTCAGGAGAATGACCCGTTCCCGGCATCCAGTAGGGAACGAGGGCGTTTATTGTCGATGTGTAAGTGCCACTCGCTTTAGCAAAGGTACGGTAAAAAAGTTACAAAGTCAAGTACTGAATTGCTTGTTTACTCGAATACTTCTAAGTATCTTTGATTCACACGATATGCTCCCGTAGCTCAATCGGATAGAGCAACAGCCTTCTAAGTTGTAGGTTACAGGTTCGAGTCCTGTCGGGAGTACAAAAAGGAAACACACACATGTTCCGCTCCAAAAGTGGAAACATACATGTCCCCGGGTATTATCTCCCTTGCCCGGCGTATTTCTTCGTATACAGTTTCGAGTTCTTGCTCTTGGAACTCTTGTTCTTAGAGTGAATGCCTTTACGCTTCACCCTCACCTTCTTGTATGTGCTTACTTGTACTTTTGCCATAGTGCAAAGATAAAAAGTCCTGAGTTATATGTGGGGTGGGGATAATGTCTGTATGTACACACGTGCGCGCGCATACGGAAGTCGATTGACACGACCCAGGGGGTCCCCTTTGCCTGTTAGTATTGACAAAACTTTCAGCGTTTTACTGCTATAGTATCGGTGTGAATGTCAACACAACCCATGGCACCACCACCACACCACCGGGACAACCTCCCCCCGTTCCAAGACCAACACCAAACCCACCCCCAACCGGGGCCGCACCCCTCCCCCGTGAATATGGAATCCCGCGCACGTACGCACGCACGCGATACGAAATTTTCCTGACATACGCAAACACGCCGGGGTTGTCGTTCGTCGACGTTTTCCCCGCTTTCGTCGAACCCTACCAACTCTCTGTCGAAAAGTTTTGCAGGTTGGGAATGTTGCCCCACATTGGGGACGTGTTGCAACGGCAACCGCCCGATGGAGTTTTGACGTAGTGCCCGGCCCTGACTAAAGGCCCCCGCTCGAATCGCTCGAGCGCACCACGCCCCGTGCATGCAGAAACCACGGGGGGCAACCACTCACCAAAGGGTGCAGTTCTTTGACATGATGAAACTACCTACCCCCGTAGCCGACACCGCGCGGGGGGATGGAGGAAGAAATACAACAAACAACATTTGACTACAACGCCATGATACTAGCCAGCTAGGGATTGCGGGGCTATCCACCCGCCATGGCGTCAGCAACGGCCCGGTGGGCCACCTCGGTAGGGTGTGGGGGTTCGACTCCCCCTCGTTGTTCTAACCCGCGCAACGTGCGCACAATTTCAATTTCATGCAGTTTTCAGCAACCGCCTTTCAGGCAATCAACACCACCCGCAACAACGACGAGGTGACCCTTGACAACCGCTTCACATTCACCTACGAATTGGACGCGAACAACAAACAAGCCCGCGACCTTGTGGTGGGCACCATGCTCAACCGCTTGTTCCGCTACCTTGCCCTTCAGCAGGAGACCGGAGCGCGATTCGTCAACCTTTCCCACCCCCTTCTGTTGCAGTTCAACGTGGGCAAATCCACCCTTGACCTGCGCGACATTGAGGAGCAGTTGCAGGGCCGTTTCAAAGTGGGCCACACACCTGCCGCCAAGCGTAGGTTTGCCAAGCGTGTCGTGTCCGTCGTGGACTTCCTGCTCGAGGCTCCTGTGCAGATGACCGCCGAGGAACTCATCCACGGCCTGGAGGACGAAATGGCCCGCGACCTCAATATGTCAGGTGCGGAGTTTGTCCGCGAGATGGAGGCCTGATTTAGTCCAAGGTGTGCACTGGTGGGGGTCGCTTAAGGAACATTGGCCCCGGGGGTTCGATTCCCCCCACACCTCAAAACCTTTTAACCCATACAACATGGACAACATCAAAGTCACATTGACCCCGACAGAGTTGGGCGACATCATCGACAACGCCTTCAACCTCGGCAAGGTTTACGCGGCCGACGAACTTTCGCAGGCAGGATACGACGAAATACCAACGCCAAAAGCGAGCGGCTTGGGCGGGACGCTCGTGTTCCTTGAGGAGTGGCGCACGCACGTCGAATCCAAAGGCGGCATGACCTTCAGCAGTGGCGACGCCAAGCTGGACATACTTTGGGAGGCCGTCGCAATGAACATGCGCGACTCACTGAAAAACGCTGTCGAATACTGAACACAAGACGGGGGGGCACTCGGCTCCCCCTCAAACCCTCAACCCATACAACATGGAACCAAGAACCGCATTTCCAACCCTCGGAGCCGCTGTGCTCTACCTCAACGGCTTCCACCACGGCAAGCACCTAGACCGCCTCAACTACCTCGCAAAGCTCACTCCAATGTGGGTCATGTCAATCGCCACGACCATGTGGGAGTCACGTGACGAGGACATCGCCAAGGACTACCCTGACCTGCTGGCTTGGTCCATCAGGGAACTCTACGTCAAAACGTTCAACGACCAAGTACAATAACTATGCAGTTCACAAACTACCACACACAACTCACGGAGAGTGGGTACATGTCCAAGTCCGAGCTGGGCTACGCATTCGATGACATCAAAGAGGTCATGGGACCGAATGCCATGATTGAACACGTCTTTTACTACCTGGGCACCAACGACCTACGCCAACTGCTCGCAAGCATGTGCCACGAGTTATCAGACAACGAAACCCAAGAGTAATGCTAACACTTCAATCATCCGTGGGCATTGGCCTCGCCATCTACATGGCGGGCCTGCTCGCCCTTTGCATCATCAGAATCCACAAAGACAGCCAAGAATAATGACTATCGAATCACAAACCGACCTCGACATCCGAGTGGCAGTCAGCGACTGCTTCAATGCCAACAGCCTTGACACTCACGTCAGGAGTGCATACCAACTACTTCAGAAGTACCTACGTCAGACCCACGGGTTCACATACGACCAGGTGGACGAGGTAGTGGACCGCCTCGAAGAGCATGTAGCAGAACACATCATCAGTATTCACGAAGAAACCCAAGTATAATGAAATTCAAGAAGTACACAAAGAACTTGGTGCATGACGGCACCACCGTCTACAGCTACGGCACACCTGTGGCACGAGTGGAGGGGAACATCCTCCGACAGCTTGGCTACTGGTCCGTGACCACACAGAAGCACATCAACTATGCCGCTGACCAACTCGGTCTCAAACTTCACAAACCAATCAACCAATGACACCCTATTCACACAGGTACGACGTTGCCAACCGACTAATCGACTACGAGATGGGACACCTCAACGACATCCAAACACTAAGGCTGTTCTCTGAGCTCATCAAGAACGGCATGGCTTGGACGCTACAAGGACACTACGGACGCACAGCGCAATCACTCATCGACGATGGGTTGCTCGAGGTGGACGGCAATTTCGGAATCGACGTAGACACAATACCTCTTAACTGATGAAGAAGCGTGAGCGTGTACGTACCGAGATGTTCCTGTGGGTCGCCTTCCTCTCTTGGTTGGCGTTCCTAGGGACACTGCTCGTCATATTGTAACAACCCTTTAATTTATTTATTATGTCAAAATACACAACCTACTGGGACAACAACGGCAAGTACCAAACAGAGTACGAGCTGGCTTGGAAACAACACATCCCTATGTCGGGTGAGGCTAAGGATGGTCTGCCCGAAGCACTGCGGTGCATCTCTCGCATCGGCTACGACTACTTCAACAACGGCTTCTGTAACCTGTGGCAGTCTTGGGAAGGGGGAGATACCGTGATGGACTCGTACTACGAGAGCATGGTGGAGTACCTGCAGTCACACATCCCGTA
>Ga0075478_10000348_pt1 | contig 16768 bp, 25 predicted proteins | sample DEB08_DNA_15_FD_71483 | JGI IMG/M metagenome (GOLD analysis project Ga0075478, IMG submission 71483) | Aqueous microbial communities from the Delaware River and Bay under freshwater to marine salinity gradient to study organic matter... | ecosystem: Environmental > Aquatic > Marine > Coastal ...
GAACGGGTGTTGGCCTAACAGGATCAGGGCTTGATGGCGACGACGGAATGTCGGGACGAACAGGCCGCACGGGGAGGACCGGAAAAACCGGGAGAACCGGCGTAGGGCTAACAGGGGTAGGAACCCAAGGGAGCCAGGGGTTCACTGGATTAACCGGGAAAACCGGGAGAACGGGAAAAACTGGAGTTGGTCGAACAGGGCCACGAGGGGCAACGGGGGATGTAGGGTTGACGGGACGGACTGGAGTCGGCCTAACTGGACGGACAGGAAAAACCGGGAGAACCGGAATAGGAACTCAGGGCGTCCAAGGTTTTACAGGAAAAACCGGGAGAACCGGCAGGACAGGAAAAACCGGAAAAACAGGGCCTTGCTGCACAGGTCCAACCGGAAGGACCGGGAAAACCGGCCCTGGAGGATCGACAGGTGGCGCCGTTGGGCCGTCTGAGACAGGCCACTGGTATTGGTATTTTGGGCCAAGCGGCGGCTACTGGAATCAGTTTACCCCATGAACTACATAATCACACTAAACGTCGGAGATAAATACAACCACGCTCACACAATCAACCTTTGGCACGCAGTTAGGCGGGCCCTTCCAGATGTAGCCTATCGCTTCATCTGCTACACCGAGAAGCCAAAGGCGCTCCCAAATTACATCGAGGCGCGACCTGTCCCCAGAGGATACGTAAATGGATGGTGGTCGAAGCTCATGCTTTTCGACTGCCCAGAGATTCAAGACGGCGACTCGGTGACGTTTCTCGACTTGGATCTTCTGATTGGCCCTCAATTCAAGGAGGTCATCGAGCCAGGGACAAAGGGCTTCCGCATCCTGAATGACTTTGCCTATTTGAGTAAGCCCTACCGATTCGGATCGGCAGTGATGACCTGGCGCCAATCGGAAAGGCTGAGAGAAATCCCTGACGAATTCCTTGAGCACGAGGAGGAATCAGTTCTGCACTTCGCAGGGGATCAGGAATTCATCCAGGCGTATTTCAAAGAGCGCTCGCTTCCATACGCCTACTTTGATGCCCGCAAGGCGATCTCGTGGAAGTGGGGAGGCGATCCCCCGGAAGATTGGCAGGTGATTGCTTTTCATGGCGAGCCATCCCCCAAGCAGGCGTTTGCGTCTTCTCAGAACAATTCCAAGGGCCGGCTTCTTCGAGAGCATTGGGCGCCCGCCTTGACTATTGAGTCATACCGGGATGCCTATGCAGGCAAGTGCGGCGAGTTGCTTCTAACCGGGCCCAGCCTGGCCAGCTATCGCCAGGATTCATCGATGGTTTCCTTCGGCGTCAATAGCATCCTGCACGAGGAGGGATGGCAGCTAGATCATTATCTGATTCAGGATCGTGGTCACCCCGGGAACCCTCGCAGCTATTCGGGCGATGCGGGAACCGTGATGGAATTCACTCCGCATGTGGCCAAGTGGTTTGGCGACTTTGGTTTTCAAGACGAGCGAGAAGCACGGGCAAACTGCGCGGGAATAGTCCGCACTCACACTGGGCCGATTCAGGAGGAAAATGGATTCCTCAGCGTACCGCTTCCCAAATCATTCACCGACGAGCCGCCGTTTGAGACATCGAATAGCGTGGCGTTCACAGCTCTCCAGATGATGGTCTACATGGGCCTCTCAGAAATCTACGTGGTCGGCGCCGACCTTGATGGCGGGAGGATTGGCGAGTCTGGGCCCAGCGGGCATCTCGACGGAGCAAGGCGACTCATCATGGGAGGGTGGGAGCTCGCAAAGCAGTTTTGTCGAAAGCACGGAGTCAGGCTGATCATGGTGAATCCACGAGGCTTGGCAGACCGCGGATTCATCGAGCTGCACACTGAGAGGGGCCGGGAAACTCCAGTGATCCCCACAGGAGTCCATACCGAGCCTTTCAACACGACGCCAGGGGAGAACATGCGATTCCACCTTCTGACTCCTCCCTATGCAGCCACGTCGGAGAAATACTCGCTCTGCGCCTACACGCAGAAGGTTCTCAAGTGGGCAAGAATGATGGAGGACTACGGCTATGAGGTTCACCACTATGGCCATCCTGACCATGAACTGCCGGCCTATGTTCAACATCACGACACCATCTTTGATGGGGACTGGGAGAAAGCCTTCGGAGATCGCGGCGACTGGCGCGAGGTATTCTTTGATGCCCAGAATGAGGAGATTGAGAGAATCTACAACGAGCGAACCCGAGAGATTCTAAGGCAGACAGCAAAGCCCAAAGACTTCATTCTTCATTTCTGGTCGGGCACCCGAGGGGCCGCTCTCGGGCTGGAAGATGTGCAGGTCGTCGAGCCTGGCATCGGCTACTCCAGCACATTCGCCACATTCCGGGTGTTTGAGTCCTACGCGATCCTCAACAACTGCCACGGCAACCGAGAGGCAGCAGAGAAGGCTGATCTCGATCCATGGCAAATGGATACGGTGATCCCAAACTATTTTGATCCCAAGGACTTCATCGACCAAAACGGGGAGGGCGGATATTTCCTGTATCTGGGCAGGGTCATCCCTCGAAAGGGTATGGAAATCATCGTGCGGCTGGCTCGCGATACAGAGATCCCTGTAGTTGTCGCCGGCCAAGGGAAACTGGAGAATGCCATTCCCTCAAGCCTCGAGATTCCTGATAACGTGGAGTGCGTCGGCTATGCTGACGTCGAGCAACGAAAGCAGCTCATGGGAGCGGCCAAGGCATGCCTGGTGCCAACCCTCTACAACGAGCCGTTTGGCGGGGTCGCCGTGGAAGCGATGCTCTCTGGAACTCCCGTGATTACGTCTGACAATGGAGCCTTCCCGGAGACGGTGGTGCAGGGGGTGAGCGGGTATCGTTGCCGCAACTATGCTCAGTATGTGAGGGCCGTGGAGGACGCTCCACGATTGAGTCGGGCCGCCGTGCGGAAGCACGCCGAGCGTTACCTCATGGAGAACGTGGCGCCGATGTATCACGAATATTTCCAATGGGTGCATCATCTCGCCCATGACACCGAAAACCGATGGTGGACCGTGCCGCAGAAATGAAAGAGTGGCGCAACGATACGATCGGAGGGATGCATGGGCCTTGGCTATGGCCGAAGGACGACGATGGTCTCTGGGCAAGTCGCCACACGGTCAACGACCTCGATGCGGCCCTAAAGCATGTGGGAAAGTGGGGAAGTGTTGTTCAAGCCGGAGGAGGATGCGGCATCTGGCCGAGGCTTCTCTCGTCCATCTTCGAGCAGGTCTACACCTTCGAGCCATGCCAAGAGAATTTCCACTGCCTTACGTCAAACGTGTTCCCTTATGCCTCCAACGTAAGGGCCTTTCCATGTGCGATTTCTGGCCTTCCAGGGATGGTGAGCCTGAAGCAGAACGAAGGAGGGAACTCGGGAACGTGGAGGATTGATCGCTCGACTGCTGGCAAAGCCATCCCCGCCTTGAGCATCGATCAACTCTGCCTGAAGAACGTCGGCCTTTTGGCGCTCGACCTCGAGGGGAATGAGCTGGAGGCACTGAAGGGAGCAGTGGGAACCATTGAGGGATCTTCTCCGATCATAATGCTTGAGCTGAACGGGCTCGGAGACGACCAGGCTGTGATAGACTGGCTCAAGGAGGCCGGATACGAAATCTGCGAGAGGATCCATCGGGATTGCGTCTTCCGCCAGAGAAACGCCCATTTCTGAGGCTGGAAAACACGTAGGCTGGCATTCAATTTTTCAGGTGATGGAAAAGGATGTTCTAGTCGCTATCTTTGGGTTTCTCGGAGTGCTATCAACAGCATGGTTCGGGTATCTGGCGAACAAGAACCGAAAGCTCCGCACGCAGGCTGAATCCGAAATGCGATTTCAGCAGGCCGCTCTATCGTTCACTGATTTCATCGAGGAGTGGGGCGAAATTCATGCAGAGCTAAAAGCGTTGGTCTCCGATACATGCATCGACCGGTTCATGATCCTGCGGGCATGGAATGGATCAAGAAATCCCAGATGGATGACTGCGGTCTATCAATACCGTCAGGGCTCCCAGGATCCTGTTTCATACATTCACTTCGAGTTAGACGATGACTACGTGTCTAGGCTCAACCACATCGTGGCTCGGGGGTCCATGCTATTCTCCACCAATGGGCTACCGCCTAGCGTAATCAAAGATGTTTATGAAGCCGAGGGAGTGAAGCACTCGGCCTGGTTCTACATCGCCAGCCAGCATCTGGACAAGAATCCGGACTGCCGAGCGATCACCTATTGCAGTTTCGCGACGCATCACAGTGAGTCGATTTCACCATCGGTCTTAATTCGATGCCGCATCCTTGTTGGTCGCATGAAAGGTTTAACCATAATGCCAAACGACAGCAACGCATGAGCACAGAACAAGCACAAAAAACAGGGAGCCAGACCACTGAGTGGAAGGGCTCTGTCATTGCCATGGTGATCAATCTCGCGATTGGTGTGGGATCGGGCTTTCTGTCCCGCTGGGGCATCTCTATCGATCCTGAAATTTTGATCTCCGCCATCCTGGCCAATACGGGAATCGCCGGTTCCTACACCGCGGGCCGGAGTTTCATCAAAAGCAAAGCGATCCCATCCCCATGAGTTTCTCCCTTGTTGGTCGAGTGTGGGATGGGGCGAGCTTCGCGGATTATCTGCGCACCGTTGACCTTTCCTGGGCTCGCGGGATCACCATGCATCACACGGCTTCCCCTTCCCTCCGGCAGCGTCCGAACGGGCTCAAGGCCCAACACATCCAGAACATCCAAAGCTACTACCAGGGCACGCTTGGATGGAGCAGGGGTCCGCACCTTTTCATCGACGATGATCAGATATTTGGGATGAGCCCACTGGATGAGCGAGGCGTTCACGCCGTCAGCTTCAACCGCTCCCACATCGGGATTGAAGTGCTCGGCGACTACGATTCAGAGGATCCCTACTCTGGGCGAGGGCTGGCCTGCTGGAACATGGCAACCCGTGCGGCAGCCGCAATTCTTGAAAGAACCGGATGGGGCGTGGACTCCATCAACGGCCACCGAGACGACCCTCGGACATCAAAGTCATGCCCGGGGAAGAAAGTCGATCTGAAAGACTTCCGCGCTGGCGTGCAAGAGCTGATGCATGCCCACGAGCAAGATCAGCCGATGCCAAGGGACTCAGATCGCGGCGGGCCGGATCCGATCGCGATGCAGTCCATTGAGGCGATCGAGTGGCAGCTGGCCAAGCTGAAGGATCGCCTGGGTTAGTTGATTTTTACAACCCCATGCCCTTCTCTGAGAGCAGGCGAAGAACCTCCCGGGCGACTTTCCCGGGCTTGTCTTCGTTGGCGTAGGCCAGTCGAATGATCTCCTGGCCGAGCTTGGTCATGTTTTTCGTTGGGATGTAGGGGGCAGTTAGCGGGGCCTCCTGTTGGAGTAGATGCTCCAGTGTCGTCAGCAGATCCATGAGGGTTTCGTTATCCTCTGCGATCCTGGCGAGGTTCATTAGTGAGGGAGGGAGCTGCGGGCGCAGGTCTTTCACCACAAAAAACTTGATCCCAAGGAAGTCTTGCAACTTGTCGATTTGTTCCTCCTTCAGTCGCTTGAGTGTCCCATCGAGAAGTCGCGTCACCCACGCCTTCCCATAGCCCATCTCCTCCGCCAGCTGGGTTTGAGTCAACCCCTTGGTCCTTAGCGCATTGAGGATCAGCGCTCGGGTGTTGTTCGTTATTTTCATAACGGAACATACAAAAAAGTTTTGTTTTAGGCAACTTTAGGGTTGTATCCTGCTGTGCAACGAGATACAAGTTCCCTCATGGGCAAAAAAATGCTTATTGAGGTAACAGAAAACCATAAGCGTGACCTCACTCGGTTGGCAAAGAGGAGAGGGCTTTCGCTGAAGGCCACGACCGCCGCAGTGCTCGATTGGGCGCTCTCCGCAGTGAAGAGCGGCAAGGCTACAATTCACCCCGCCAAAGTGGAGGAGGCCGAATGAACTGCGGCCCCATTTCAATCGTCCCATCACAGGGATGCGTCGAGCGCGAGCTGCGGTCCTTGGCCGCGATTTACGCCAAGGAATCCGACGGTCGCCAAACGACCCAGGATCACGTTGACGCCAAGCTAAAGGCGATTCGTGGCCTTCGGGAAACCCTTTGCATCGAGGAGTGCATTGCCGAAAGCGAAGCCTGCCGCAGATGCGATGGGACGGGTATGCTAATCATGGGGCACGCCAACGACCCCGCCAGTCATCAACCCTGCCCGGAGTGCGCAGACCGCAGCGAGCGATTGCAAAGACTGCTCACCGAATTGGACTGATGAACAAAAAAACAACCATCAGCACTCCCGCTGGGGGACTCAACCGAGGCGACTCGGAGGTTTACTGCGGGGGGAAGTCTGTCTTCAAGGAACTGCTGCGGCGGTATCCGAAGCTCCTCGTTCCTTACTTTCAGACGGCCCGCGGAGACTATTTCCGCAGGGAAACCCTGGACCGCGTGCTGGAGGCCGCAGAGGCCAACCAAGAGCGCAGCGAAGCGTTGGAATCAATCCTCAGTCAAGGTTCCTGATATGAGCATCGGTAGGGGCATAGGCCGCATAGTGGGCGAAGGTAACGGCGTAGGAGTCGCCGAGCCATCGCGCCACGGTGGCGAGAGGTGTTCCTGCCTGGATGTGCAGCGTGGCGAAAGTGTGGCGCATCACGTGCGGCGTCACCCAGGGAAGCTCCGTAGAATCAACCAAAGCCTTCCAGGGTCGCTCACAGTGCCAGCGCATGCGGCCTCGGCCATGGCGGACCTCGGGCCTCACCATGAAGGGCTCACGGAGCCCGTAAGAGGCGAGGAATTGGGCGAAGCGGTCGCCGTAGTGAATCAGGCGCCGCTCTTTGTCCTTGGGTTGAAAGTGCGCCGTCTCCGTCAGCTCCACGACTCCCGGTGTTCGGAACCACGAGGGAACTGCCTCGATGATCTCGCCGATCCGCAGCCCAAGGAAGAATCCCGCCATGAGGATAAAATGCAGGTCTTCGCGGTCGCAACACTCGATCAAGTGATCGCGCTGTTCTCGGGTGCAGAATGTGATGGCCTGGGTCCGCTTGATAGTCGGCAGCTTCACTCCCTCGAAAGGGCTTCTCAGGATCTTGTCTTTGGCCTTGAGCCAGGAACAGAAACCCTGGAGTCTCCGCATCTGGCAGACGATCGTGCTGGCCTTCAGCCCCTTCTCATTGAGGTGCAGGCGGAAGTTCTCGATGTGGGATCGGGAAAGCTCCGCGATCAGGATGTCTCCGGCCCAGGCCGCAAAGCGCTCCAAAAAGCGCTCGGTGTGCTCAAGGGTGCCGCGAGTCATTTCCTGAAGGGCTCGCTTCTCTCCGATGTAGCGCTTGATCGCATGGCTAAGGCGATCCGGATCTTGATCGAAGGAAAGTCGTTGGCGAAGCTCTGTAGCCATCCGAATGGCCTCGTGCAGGTTCTTCGTGCGGAGCGCGATGGGCTTCGGGCGAACACCCTGCACCATCGGCGGCTGGAAGTAAAAGAACTCCCGTTTCTGGTAGAGGCCCTTGATTTTCACTCCGCTCGGGTAGCAGAGGCGGGGAGCAAACTGCAAGACTGTTTTTTGAATCTACCGGGAAACACCCCGGAAACAAAGGTTCCACTCAAGCCTTCCCCCGAGGGATGGGGGCATCATACGTATTTCTGTCCTTCGGGCAGGGTAGCAGATTTCGGGAGCAGAGAATGCTCCCGAGCGGCCAGCGGCAGCGATCGGCAGGGGATTGTCATGCGTCCCTGCGGTTACGGAATTGGCCCGGGGTTGAAAGTGCCTCGTGAGTTTTCATTCGGCCTCCGTCTGGCCACACATTCGGGGGGCTGCCGCTGGCTCAATTTTCAAACAGGGGGGGCATTATAATGGTCACCCTATTCTCCTGGGCCGAATCGCAGCGGCAAAAAACTGACGGCATCAACCGAGCGGCAGCCGCACAGCCCAGCAATCCCGCAACCCGAACAAACAAACCTAACCATGAGTGAACTATTCTTCAACGGCGTCATTCTGGCCCTTCTCTTGGCCATTGCCGCCTCTCTCTTGATTCTCCTTTCACCTTACTCCGACTAACTATGAGACACGTGCAATCACCCATTGTCCGGGCGCCTGGCCGAGCCGAGCGCATTTCCAGAACACTTACCATCTTCCTCGCTGGAGTCTTCTGCGGCGTGACGCTGGTGGTACTTCCATCCTGTGCCCAAACCTGGGGATTTTTGAAATCTCCGCTGGGGCAGACGATTGTTTCTGCCGGGGGAGCCTTGATTGTCCAGCAGGCAGTCGAGGCGAAGCCCGAGCTTGCGCCTGTGATGGAGGCGCTCGCCGAACACCAGATCACGGGGGACGTGGACTTCGCGTCATTCGACGAACCTCTCTATGGCCTGGGGGTGCTCACTGTGGGACGGATCGCGGACCACTACGGCGACCAGGCGACGAACCGCCTCATTGCGGACTCGATCAACGTTGGCCTTGAGTTAGCTCGGCCCGTTTTGCTGCAAGGCAGCAAGTAACGCCTTGGGGAGAGCCAGGGTTTTGATAGCCGCATCCTCCTCCAGCGGCTACGGGGGTTCCCTTGGCTCTCTCCTTCACTTTTACCCTTACGAAACATGAAGGAAGAACTGGCGCCACTCGGCGCACAATTACAACCAACGGCTGATTCGCCACTCGGTGCCGCCTTGGCGAGCCGGGAGACTGGTCAGGTCATGATGGCCATGCTTGCCGCGAAACGATTCCCGCGAGACGAAAAGGCTGCCATCGACCGGATCGCGAACGCCTGCTCCCGCAAGACGCTGGCGGAGCAATCGACCTACACCTTCTCACGAGGGGGCACTGAAGTCGCTGGGCCGTCCATTCGTTTAGCGGAGGCGGTCGCCCAGCAATGGGGGAACATCGAGAGCGGTTGGAGGGAGGTGGACCGGAAGCAGGACAAAGACGGCGTTGGTATTTCCACCGTGGAAACCTACGCCTGGGATCTTGAGACGAATACGAGAGTCCCCCGAACATTCACCGTCCGCCATTGGCGCGACACAAAAAAGGGAGGCTATGCGCTGAAGGACGAGCGGGACATTTACGAACTCTGCGCGAATCAGGCTGCTCGGCGACTCCGTGCATGCATCCTGGCAGTTATCCCCGGTGACATCATCGAGGATGCGGTGAGTCAGTGCCAAGTGACGCTCCAGGCGAGCGCTGACACTGGGCCGGAAGCACAAAGCTCGATCCTTTCAAAGTTTGGGGAGTTTGGCGTCACCAAAGCGATGATCGAGGGATTTATCCAACGACGAATGGATTCTATCACGCCCGCACAGGTGCTCAGGCTGCGCCGAATCTACACCAGCCTCCGGGACGGCATGAGCGCGAAGGAGGATTGGTTCGACGCACAGGCTGCACCAACCGAACAGGCGCCCGTCGATCCCTTTGAGAAAAAGAAAGCCACGGAGAAGCCAGCAGAGGCTCCTGCACAACAGAAAGAAGAAACCCTGCTGTAAGAAATGCCCGACACGCACATTAAGAAAGCCAGTGAATACAAAGTAGGTGATCCAGTCACCTACGTACCGCACCACGCCAATGGCGATGCTAGTCATCCAGACTGCGAAAGTGGGATTGTGTCAACGATCCGAGAGGGAGTCGAAGACCGGCTCTGGGTGAAATTCAAATCAAGCGTTAGCCAGTGCTGTTATATCGAAACTCTTAGATAATAACCATGGAAGAAACCCTTACTATCATCGTCAAAGGGGAGGTTGTAGAATCGAACCTTCCCGCCTACCAGGGCGCTATTGAAGCGCGACTGGCAAAGATCAACACGTCACCGTCAACAGATCAGGAATTTGGCCAAGCGGAAGACGACTGGAAAACCCTGAAAGCCGTCGAGGAGGAAATCGACTCGAAAACCAAAGAAGCGCTCAAGGAAGCGAAGGCACTGAACGAGCTCCTTGAGGCTCTCTCCAGCACGTCTGAGAAAGTGCGGCAGGTCCGGCTGGATCTCGGGAAGGCCGTGAAGGCGCGGAAGGAGGAGATTCGACAGGATTGCGTCGAGAAGGCCGTGACAAAGCTGCAAGAGAAGGCCGAGCTGCTCCCCCAGCAGGCCAAACAGGCGTTGCCAGCACTGCAAGAAGCGGTGAAGGGCAAGCGCACCATCAAGAGCATGAACTCCGCGGTCGATGTCGTTGTGATGGAATGGACGGGCAGGATTCAAGGGAACCGAAAGGTCATCGAGGAATTCCAGGGAGCGGCATCTCATCACGCGGATCTCCTTTCGGATCGGAGCACGTTGGAGATGCACGCGCTCGGCGCAGAATCTTTGGCGAATCTCCTGGGTGAGCGTGCGGAGAAAGCTCGTCTGAGGCGCGAGAAGGAAGAAGCCGAAGCGCGGGAGCGCCAGGCTAGGGCGGAAGCTGAAGCGGTCAGGAAAGAGCAAGAGGAAGCCAACAAGCCGCCCTTGCCCCCCGAGTCGAAGACCGAACAGGCTGCGCCTGCAAAAGCGACGGAGCTGCTTTCGCCGGGACTTGAATGGCAGGGGTTTAAGGAAAGCATCAAGCAGGGGTTTGCTGTCATCAAAGCAGCAAAGGAATACCTCACTCACGAAGAAAATCTCCAGAAAGCCGAAGCCTTCGCCCAGGCCGTCAACGAAGCGTGGAAGGAGGTGAATGCATGAACAAAAGAGCCATGTTAGGAATTGGCGCGATGGCTCTGGCAGCAGGAGCAGGCGTGATGACTGATTGGGAAAAGAGAGAGGCGTTCAAGGGTCGGGGGAAGAGGCCGCAATGTTCAAAAGATAAAGCAACTCGCAAACGCCGCGCCAAAAACAAAGCGGCTAGAAAAAGCCGCAGGAGAAACAGAGCGTGAAAATCTGGGATCTCCCGCAGCAGACTGAGGAGTGGTTTCGCGCCCGAGCGGGTCGAATCACTGCATCCTCACTCTCGCGAATCATCACTCCGTCAGGGAAGGACTCCAGCCAGTGGGAAGAATACGCCATTGAGCTTTGCGCCGAATGCATCCGATGGGATGAGATTAAGTTCGAGGGGAATTTGCACACTGACCGGGGCAACGAGCTGGAGCCAGAAGCCAGAGAAGCATTTGAGCGGATCATGGGCATGGAGGCTCATCAGGTGGGCTTCTGCACTCGTGAGGATGAGGTGGTGGGATGCTCGCCAGATAGCCTCATTCAGAAGGATGGTGAGTGGATCGCGGGCCTGGAGATCAAATGCCCCTTGGCAAAGAACCATTGCAAATATCTAATAGCCAAAGAGCTGCCCGGCCAATACCGAGCACAGGTTCACGGCAGCATGGCCATCACCGGACTCGATTTCTGGTATTTCATGAGCTACTGCCGGGGCCTCCCGGAATTTATCACAAGAATCGAACGAGACGACTACACGGAAACTGTCAGAAGCGCGATAGACCGCTTCATTATCTACTACCAACAAAAACGAGAGGAAATTATGCCTCTACTTACAAAATGAACATTGACCATATTAGCACACAGGAAGCTCTTGAAGAAGTGAGCGAAGAGCTGCGCCGTAGAGAGCGCGTTTACCCATTCGAGGTCTCAAAAGGCCGAATGACAGAGGCTCAGGTAGAGCACGGGATCGCTGCAATGAAGGCGGCCAAGTGCAAGCTGGAAAGGCTCATGCACCAGGAGCAGGGCCAAACGGAACTATTCTAACCAATCATGCCCACCGATGAAAAAACAAAACGCAAAACACAGCGCCTACTGTTACCTGCGGAGCATCGGGAGCCCCTCGAGGTGAGGGGCTCAGGGCACCAAAGCACCAAAAATGAACGCCAAAGAGGAGGCACGCGATGAATAGCAGAAGCAAAGGCGCAAGAGGAGAGCGTGAATGGGCGGCATTCTTACGCGAGCATGGATTCAACGCCAGGCGCGGGCAGCAGTTTGCCGGCGGGCCAGATTCGCCAGACGTGCAGTGCGAAGACATGCCCGGGTTTCACTGCGAAGTGAAGCGCGTGGAGCGGTTGCAAATTTACGATGCGATGCGCCAGGCGATCCGCGACGCTGGGGAGAAGACTCCCTACGTCGCCCACCGGAAAAACAATTGTGAGTGGCTTGTGATGATGCGGGCCGAGGACTTTCTAAACCTAGTGAGGGAGTCTCTATGAAATGGGATGGGTCAGAGCCGCTCTGGAAATGCTTGGCGATCAACTGGCGCACAGGAGCCTCTCGGGAGACCTACGGCAACAAGCTCAGCATTCACCTCCAGAACACGCTCCGCAGATGGGGCGCAGATGACGGCTGGCGGTTTTACTGGATTTCCTAGAATGAACGATTTCCAAAAAGGAAACTGTTGCCATCTGGGAAACTGCTTGATATGATAAACCATGACTGAGCTGGAAACCAGTCTAGAAAGGAATCGCGGCCCTCGGTTGCGGTGGATGTTTCCAGCATGGACTTCGGTTCATGGTCCATCGCAACCGGGGGCTTTTTTGTGAGCATGAGCGATTATCAACAATTTCTCGCGATGAAGCGAGTGGCGGATGTCCCGACGGGGCTAGATCAGATTGGGGATCTTAATGGCAACCTCTACCCATTCCAGCGCGATATTGTGCATTGGGCATTGAAGCGCGGGCGGGCGGCCATCTTTGCGGATTGCGGACTTGGCAAGACGCTGATGCAGATGGAGTGGGCCAGACACATTCCTGGCCGCGTGCTCATCGTCGCGCCGCTGGCTGTGGCAACTCAGACCGTCCGTGAGTCTGGCAAGTTTGGCATCGATGGGGCGAAGTATCTAAGGGAAGACGACAAGGAGACTCGGCTCGCGGTCACTAACTACGAGATGCTTGCGAGGTTCAGCCCGGAAGATTTTACGGGAATCGTGCTGGATGAGTCTTCAATCCTGAAGAGCTACACGGGCAAGTTTCGCAATCAGCTTGTCGATGATTGGGGAGGCGTCCCTTTTCGTCTCTGCGCAACCGCAACGCCTGCGCCTAACGATTTCATGGAGCTTGGCAATCACTCTGAGTTCCTTGGGTGCATGAGCCGGACCGAGATGCTGGCGCGGTTCTTTGTCCACGATGGCGGTGAGACTCAGAAGTGGAGATTGAAGGGCCACGCTAAAACGGACTTCTGGAAGTGGATGGCGTCTTGGTCTCTCATGATCCGAAAGCCTTCTGATATTGGATACGACAACGGATCGTTTGAGCTACCTCCTCTTTTTATTGATCACGTTCAAGTAGATCACCAGCCAGACGCTGGTGAAATGCTTTTTGCTCTTGATGCGAGGACATTACAGGAGCGCCAGGAAGCCCGGAGAAACAGCGTGGATGAACGGGTGAAAGCCGTGGCCGATCTAGTCAACGGGTCAGATGAGCCATGGCTTGTCTGGTGCGATCTCAACTCAGAGAGCGATGCCTTGCGGAAGGCTATCGGTGATGCCGTCGAGGTAAGAGGCTCAGACACGCCAGAGTCAAAGGAGGACCGCATGATGGGATTCGTTGAGGGCCGCTATCGTGTGCTTGTTTCCAAGCCTTCCATTTGCGGTTGGGGCATGAACTTCCAGCACTGTTCCAAGATGGCATTCACAGGGCTCTCAGACTCCTATGAGCAATTTTACCAGGCGGTGCGGCGGTGCTGGCGATTTGGCCAGTTGAGTCCTGTCACCTGCTACGTGGTCACGGCGAACACGGAGGGCGCGGTGGTGGAAAATATCAAGCGCAAGGAAGCCGACGCTGAAGAGATGGCGAACCGAATGTTAGAACAAATGCAAAATTTCACGCTGGAGAACATCAAAGGTTCTCAGCGAATCGACAAAACCTATAAAGCAAATCAATCGATGGTGATCCCATCATTTTTATTATGACCAGTCTATACGAGCTGCTTACGAAGGCGAATCAATCCATGGAGTTCGCCGAGAATGATCTCACAGAGATCCGCAAGTCCACGCTAAATGATCCGGGCATGCAAGTCGCGATCGCGGACATGCTCGAAGACGCCCGCAAGATCAATAGCAAGCTGAGACTAATGATGACGATCGTTGAGAAGCCATGAAGTGCATCGATCAGAAAAGCGGTTCAACTTGGACTGCCTACCGCGGCGACTGTGTTGAGGTCTTTTCTGGCCTGCCAGATGAGTCCATCGGTTTCTCCATCTACTCTCCTCCGTTCGCGAGCCTTTACACCTACTCCAGCTCAGAGCGTGACATGGGGAATTGCGGGAGCAATGATGAGTTCTTTGAGAACTACGGCTTCCTATTGGATCAGCTCTTCCGGGTGACCAAGCCAGGCCGATTGACGTCGGTTCATTGCATGAATCTCCCCACCTCGAAAACGAGGCATGGGTATATCGGCATCGAGGACTTTCGCGGGGAGGTGATTCGGGCGCATGAGAAGGCCGGCTGGATTTATCATTCAGAAGTCGTCATTTGGAAAGATCCAGTGACCGCCATGCAGCGCACCAAAGCGCTCGGGCTTCTGCACAAGCAGCTCGTGAAAGACTCGTGCATGAGTCGCCAGGGCATCCCGGATTATTTATGCACGTTTCGCAAGCCCGGAGAGAATCCTGAGCCAGTCAGCGGGGAGCTTGGCAAGTGGGCGGGGGATGAATCATTTCGATCTGAGGGGCGCCTCTCAATCGATCTGTGGCAACGCTACGCATCGCCGGTCTGGATGGATATCAACCCTAGTCGAACGCTTCAAAAGTCATCTGCCCGGGAGGCAGACGACGAGAGACATATCTGCCCCTTGCAGTTGGACGTGATCGAGCGGGCGCTCTTGCTTTGGAGCAACCCTGGAGACGTGGTGGCGTCCCCATTTATGGGGATCGGCTCAGAGGGATTTGTGGCTATTCAGGAGGGCCGCAAATTCGTCGGCTCGGAGTTGAAGGAGAGCTACTGGAAACAGGCATGCCTCAACCTCGAGAAGGCACGCAATCAGGAGACGCTTTTCGCGATCTGATTCCCTAACGCGATGTCAGGCTACGTGAAGCTTCACCGTAAAATGCAGGAGCACTGGATTTGGCAAGATCCGGAGAAACTGCGCGCCTGGCTTGATCTGATTTTGATGGCCGCATGGAAGCCTCAATCGAAGCTTGTGGGCGGAAAACTGATTCCCATTCCAAGGGGGGGACTTGCAGCCTCAGAGCGCTATCTCTCAGCCCGCTGGAAGTGGTCTACAACGAAGGTTCGGAAGTTCCTTCATGATTTGGCCTTGGAAGGGATGATAATAAAACAGAAAAAGCAAGGATTGGGCGTCTTAACTCTCTTGAATTACGAGAGTTACAACGAACCAAGTAGCAAAGAAAAAGCGCAAAACGTAGCAAACGAAAAGCAAACGGAAAGCGAAATAAAGAAGGTAAAGAAAGGAGAAGAAGAAAATACACATACTCACGCTCTCCCTAGTTCTAACGGTTCTCTGGCGAGAAACGGCGATGAGGGCGAGCGAGCGAGCGGGGCATTCGATGAACCGATGAATTCGATTCTTCGCGCTGCTGGATTCCGCCGGCCTCACTGGTCCGCCAGCGAATACGCCGAATTCGCTGCTCATCCGCAGCTCCTCACCGATCCCGAAGCGGTCTCTACGATCGTCGGCGCCGTGGGCGGATGGAAAACCTCGCAGGAGTCGGGGGACGGGCGCCGAGTGCCCGTTTCAGCGAAAGAGATAGGGCGAAGGCTCCCCGAAATTTGGGACTGGGCCGATGCCCGGCCCAAGGCGCGGCCATCCACCCGCAATCGATACCAAACGAAGGACGACCTGATGAAACCATGACCATTCACGATGCTGCCACTCACATCCAGCGCCAAACGCGCTGTGCTCGATCCTACGCCCTTTTTGTTGCCGCTCGGCTATGGCGTCACCAGAAAGCGATGAAAAGGCGACAGGAGCGACGAGAGGAGCGAGAGCGCTTGGCATTCTTCAGAGCCAGGAAGGAGCAACTGAGGGAGGCTCGGTTCCTGGCCCGACTTCGGGCCGCGAGAATCATCACTGACGCCGAACACGAGGCCCGACTTTTCCGGGAGGGAGGATGGTGCATCGAGCGATTGGCCATGGCCCGAGAGGAGGAGGCTGCATGACAAAAAACCTGAACCCAAAGAATAAAAAATGGACAGAAACAAAATAGAACTGGCCGGGAGGCTGACGCGAGATCCCGAGCTAAAAAACACCGTCAACGGCTCAGTCATCGCTGAGATCGGACTGGCCACAAATCGCAAATACCGAAAGAATGACGAGCTTCAGGAGGAGACGCTTTTTGTGGATGTCACCTTCTTCGGCCAGCAGGCTGAAACGCTCGGGAAATACCTCACCAAAGGAAGCCCGATCTTCATCGATGGGCGGCTGAAGCTTGATTCATGGGAAGATCGGGAAACTGGCAAAACGCGATCTAGGCTCAAAGTCATCGGCGAGAGCTTCACTTTTATCGGTGGCGGCCAGGGAGGAGATCGGCAAGCGAAGCCCCAGCAGAGACAACAGCGGCAGCCACAACCGCAGCAGCAATCCCCGCTGATGGATGATGACGAGGGCGACGATATTCCATTCTGATCATGAGCACGCTTGAACTTCCATTGCCTCCCAAGGGCTTCGAGGGCGTCTCCGAGCAGCTTACCGATCTCCCAAAGGTCACCGTGGGCGCCTATCAACGGATGAGCCCACGAACCTCTGAAGCGCTCAACATTATCGCTGAATGTGGCGCTCCGATGGCTATCAGTTGCAAAGGATGCGGGCACACTCGGGAAATGCTGATTGACCGGAGCGTAGCAACCTCCGCCCGACATCTCACTCCGGAGCCTCGCTATGAACCGTGCAGCCAGTGCTACCCGTTCGCTTGGTATCAGGCCCGAATGGAGAACCTTGGAGTGCCACCGATGGAG
>Ga0075478_10000353_pt1 | contig 16668 bp, 22 predicted proteins | sample DEB08_DNA_15_FD_71483 | JGI IMG/M metagenome (GOLD analysis project Ga0075478, IMG submission 71483) | Aqueous microbial communities from the Delaware River and Bay under freshwater to marine salinity gradient to study organic matter... | ecosystem: Environmental > Aquatic > Marine > Coastal ...
GCTTCTTCAAACTCTTCACGAGTCATGCCATAAGTACCCATAGGACTTATTTCTCTGCGAATAGGTTCAAGTACAGCAGAAGAAGGATCAGCAGTAGGGACACTAACAGAAGGCATTGATGGTCGTGATTGTGCCATCAAGTCCGTTAATGTAACATCAGGTTTATCAGTAGTAGGGAGTTCTCTAGACTCTATAGCATAACTAACTCTGTCAGCTAATTGCTTAAACATGCTAGGAGTTTTATCAAAGTCCGTATCAAACTCGTCACCGGGCTTGACAAAAAAATCTATTTGTCTAGCGTCTTGAGGGGTGACGTTTATTAGTTTAGCAGCATCTTCTTCTTTTATTTTTAATACAGAAGCTACTTCTTTAATAGTCGCTCCAGCATCTATTGCCTCACGAGCAAGACGAGGAATAGACTCTTTTGGATTTTTAAAGTTTGCGTTTTCTTCTGACTCGTCAGTTTTAGTTTTAGCTTTTGCCATGAAAACCTCTAATTAAAAGAGTTCAGACGATTACGTCGATTTGCTTCCGCTCTTATTTCATTTATTATTCTAATAGCTTCTTCTCTACTGACATCACGCACTGCCATTACTTGTTTAATGTTTGCTTCTCTTTGGTCCGCCAGTCTTTCTTCATTTTCTGTTATATCTTCTGATTGCTCTTGACCGGGAATCATCTTTCTCATTCCTGACATTCCATAATCAATAATTTCTGAATCAGTAGCATCAGGATTTTGTTTAATTGCTAAAGCGGCTTGCTTTAAGAACGTGTTTCTCTCTGAGTCGCTCATATCACCCAATGCGTCAGCCATGTCATTACCTTGCCAAACCCATGTTTTACTGCCACGAGCTTCTATTTGGTCAACTAACTGCTGCACACGCACCTCATTAGCAGCGTCACCGTACCTAGCTTCTCGACGAGCAGCACGATCATCGTCTACCGCTTTGATTAAGGCTTTAACACCGTTAATTCTTTCAGTCCTCAAAACACCAGAAGCAGGATCAGTAACTTTTTTCAATGTCTTAGCTAACATTGGGTTGCGTTCAAGAAGTTGAGGATTGTTAGCAATGTAATCAGCATAATCATCTGTTAATGTTGCAGACTTAATAGCAGTTTCACGAGCATCTATAGATGTTTGTAGTTCGTTAGCTTCTTCAAGAATAGAACTTTTAAGTCTAGAAGGTATTGTTACTTGTTGACCACCATAATTAATTGACTCAGGCACTTCAGAAGCTCCAGAAGATATCATCTGAGAAGCAACAATACGAGATATATTAGCATCCGTTGTTACTTGCTGGTCGGCTACAAACTTGTCTCGCTTTGCTGTAAGGTTAGCAGCAGCGTCCAGATCATTAGCCTTGACTGCCTGAGCAATAGCAATATTATAACGCTCCAAAGGAGTAGCGGCAGCAAAAGCTTTTTTACGTTCTTCTTCTACCTGCTTTGCTCTAGCCTGAGCAGGAATACCACCAATAGCAGCGCCAAGGTCAAACATACCCTGTGTCATGGCAGGTCGTCCTAGATTAGCTAGGAACTGTTGTGAAAACGTAGCCATTGTGTTTCTCCTTATCTGAATAGACCGCCAAGAGCTGTTGACGCTAACTGAGTTCCAAACCCACCAGCAATATTAGCCTGTCCAAGACCTGCCTGTAGTAACGCCTCAAGACCTGTAGCGTAAGTCTCACCAAACGTCTGAGCCTGAATGTTTTGTTGCTGTCGTGCTTGCTCTGCCGCTGTCATTCCGGGCGTGATACCTTGTAGCAACTGCTGTTGTGGTACGTAGCCTGCTTGCATCATACCTGTACCTAGTCCTGCTAGACGGTTTTGCTCTTGTCCAGCAAACTGCATAGCACTTAGCATAGCTTGATTACGTGCTTCTTCCTGCGCCTTAGCTAGTGTCAACGCTTCAGGAGTTCCACCAAACATGCCAGTAGTTACACCTAGGCGACCCTGTGCAGCTAGACGTTGTTCTAACGCAAGACGTTCACGTTCCTGAGCAGGAGACATAGCAGTTTGCATACGTTCAAACACAGCCTGTTCACGCTCAGGTACTGACATGCCTGTAGCTTGTCCTAAGAACTCATCAGAAGCAGTAAACAACCGCTGTTGACGTGCTTGTTCTTCAGGAGAAAGTGTCATGGTAGACGTTAGCTGTCCTGTAGTAGGATCAACTTGCATACCAAACTGACTACCAGTAGCAGTAGTAACACCAAACGGGCGAAACTCTGTCATGCCTGTTAGCTGTTGGGCTAAACCGGGAGTAAACTCTCCTGTATCAGGATCAGTAAAACCAGCAAGCTCTCCGTAGGCTCGCTCACCAATGTTTCCAAGGTCTTTATAACCTTCGTAGGCTAGGTAAGCTCCTGCAGCACCTAAACCAGCTTGAGCAGCATCTTCCGTAGATATTCCAGTTAAATCCTCAAACCATCCCATTATATTTCTCCGTTAAACTGTCTTGCCCAGCAAGGCTAATACATTAATTTCTTGTAGTGATAAAACGTGACCGTTAATATCAGCTTCTAATCCAATAACTATTGTTGTTCCGTTACCTGTTGCGTTAAGACTACGTTGACTAGTTAACTGTCCTATTGTATATTCTGACAAAGGAATAGAGTTAGCTCCAAACTCATTAATACCAAAGTAAGCCGGAATCTGGTTACCTGTTAAAAACTCTGTTGTTCTAAAATCAGTAGCAAAGTCGTAAGCAAACTTCATAAATATTGTAGAACTGTTTGCTCCAAAAATAGTAGGCTTTAGCTTCTTAAGAAATTTAAGACGTGCAACATCTCCAAAGGTTAAACTAGGGCTGTAGTATTTGAAACGATACGAACTACCATTGTCTGAATAAGTTTTGTATTCGCTAATACCGTTGGAAGATCCTATATAAAGAGTACCATTGTTTAATCTATTGTACGCTGTAAAGACAGAAGCAGGCCAGCGTGTTACTCTGTAGGAACCGTCCTCTAATGTTCCTCTAACGTCAAAACAAAAAGTTAGTTGTTGTTCTACGAATGTCAATAAGTAAAAGTTTTCTTCTGGGCTGTATACAGATCTAAAAAATTCTGTTTCATTTTGTATTAAGTTAATAATGTCTTTTGTAATTGTTTTAGACAAAGAACTAATAGGCATTGACTTTTCTTGTATTGTTCTACCAAAGCTACGCAGTCCCGTGTGTGACAAAAAGATAACGTCAATACCAGTATACTGTACAGTGTCACGGTCAACACAACCTACGCCCGATACAGTGTCTGCTAAAGCCATAGTAGCAGGAGCGTCAGCACCACCATAGACAACAATACTGTGTCTACCAAAGATAATCAGTGCGTTGTTATGAGCAGCTAGGGCTACAATCTCGTCATAACCGTCAGGCCAGACTTTTGAGATATTGATACTGCCACTAGTACCACCTGACCAATCATGTCCAATTAACAAATCAGACCAGTAAATAGTAGACTTGTCGTTATCAAAGTCAGCGGTCCAGAGACGACCATAAGCAGCAAGAACTTCATTACCGTACATTGCAGAAGTTACACCAGCATTGAACGGAACAGCAGCGTCATCCATCTCAACAACATTGCCTATAGCCGTACTGTAAACTAGTGGCTTGTAACCGCGTTGAAAGAAATACATGTAGTCATTAAAGTTGACCATCTTCCAGTTGTCAGCAGTAATAGTATAACTAGCGGGTGTTTCGTCAACAAGCGTAGTAGTACCGCTAAGTATTTTGTTGTTACCTACAGAAAATATAACGTCATTAGTAGGACCGCCACTGTCTCTGAACTCACCTATAGAACGTATACTAGCACTGCCCAGTTCTGTTTTGTCAGTAGTGATAACTTCATAACCCTTACGTGCAGCAATACGACCACGCTTATCAATAACTGCGTTGTCTGCTACTTCTGCAAATGAAGGGTCTTGAGCAATAGGAGAGTCTTCGGTGTTGATACCTTTGAAGGCTGGTGCTACAAGATTAATACTACGTAGTTCTTGTGCCATATTAGATAGTCCTAAAGATCATCTCTTCTGGGTGCTTTGCAGCGTCAATAGCAATAGCATCTGATAGGTACTTATTAGCAATGTTGAAGTATTCAGCAGTAGAAGTACCACCTGTCTCACCACGCTCACGAGCCAACAAAGCTAGTGATAAATGTATTACAGGTTTTTCAGGTATAAGTAAATTAGTAGAATCAGAAGTTAACTCTGCTTGTCTTTTAATAACATCAAACCTGAGAGTTTGTGCTTCTATTGGACGAGGACTAACAAGTACCTGAGTATCTCCATTAGAGTCTAAACCGTCAAAGGTATAGTATGTAGGAGCGCCTTCAACAATAGTATTAAGGTATAGTTGCTTGTTAAACCAATCCTTTGTTTGATAAGATAAGTAACAATTTTGACTGTCATTAAGTGCAGACATTACCTTTACGTTATCGCCACAATCAGTTAACGAGTATTGATTATTATCAACTACCGTAGTAATAATAACAGTTGTACGCAGCGCAGACCAATCAGCTGATTCTTCTACTAATGTCTTTGCGTCGTTAACAAAGTCACCTACCATAGTTGAGTAAGTGTTTTCTGTAACAGTGGTTACTTCTTCTTCTCTTAAACGACGTAACACATTGTTAACAATATTAAGGTACGTCATACAAGCATTCCTCGTTGCCTAACTAGGCCATTTGTAAAGTCTGTTAATATTTCATTAGCTGTTGGGGGTCTGTACAGGATCATCTGATCTTGAGGTAGTTGGTAGTTAATGCCGCCCATGTATGGAGTAAACTTAGAAGCTGTTCTTAACATGCCTCCACCGCCGCCACCACCGTCTCCTCCACTGCTTATAGAGGGAATACCAATACCAACAGTAAGACCGGGTTCATTTATTCTATAGTCATCTATAGTTCCACCACTGCCTTGACGGGGAAGCCCATCAGGATATCCGTAGTCAGGATCACCAATGTCACTGTAGTCAGGAAGCTCACCAGTAGTCTCTTGACCTGTACCACCTTCGCCGTCACCTTCGCCGTCACCTTCGCCGTCACCTTCGCCGTCACCTTCGCTTTCTCGTGGAGGTAATGTAGGAAGTGGAATGTCAATAGGCATGTCAGGATCTACACCTATTTCATCTTCAAGTGTGGTGTCTTCGTCGATGTCGCTTACTACTTCTTCTAGTTCTGTTGGTAACTCTTCAGGAGGTCCTTCTAAATCTTGTTGGGCTAACCACTCATCATATCCACCAGCGGCGTCTATCTGTTCGGCGATTGCTCCAATGCCGCTGTTATTTAACACGCGCATTTGCTCGTCCGTTAATACAGCTGGGTCTACACCTTCCGCACGTCCTATGATAGAAGCATAAATTTGAGCTAAAGGACTGTCTCTGTCTGGTCCGTCAATAACTAAGTCGTTTTCTCCGGGAGTACCACCACCCATAATCTCTGATATGTCAGAAACACCCTGTGACCTTAGGTACTCCAAAAACTTAGCGTAGTCTATTCCTTCAGGAGTCATAAAGTTAATTTCAGGTGTACTTCCCTGTTCCATTCCCGGAAATGTGCCCGGTCCTCTAAAGTTTTCTTCTCCGCCGAATTGATACATAATTATTTCTTCCAGTTAGCCAGACCACGCAGGCCAAACGATGCCGCTACTGCCGCACCCAAGAAACCTTTATACCACTCAGGCATAGCTTCTAAGGCAGCAAACCCGTTCATAACAATAGGAACCATACTAGGAAAAAACGCTAATACACATGGTATTGAAAACAACAGCGTAAACCATTCGTCTTTCCAAGAGTTGGCTGCATTGTTAGCATGTATGTTTTCCCAGTTACCATCCTGCTGAATAGCTACCATTTTAGCTTCATGGACAGCCTTCTTCTCTTCTGCTTTACGCTGAAGGTGTCCACCGACAAGGTTAACAATAGGGCCGATCAAAGCTTGTATCATCTAGCAAACTCCAAGATAGCAATAGCCATAGTGACGATAATAGCAATAGAAGCAAAGCCACCTGTCATCATTTTCTCTAGCTTATCAAAACGTTTGTTATGCTCATCAAGTTGTAGCTGGATCATTTCGTAACGCAAAGCACACTCAGCTTCGTGTTTATCTAAACGTGCTATTGCTTGATCTAAAGGAGCCATGATTACTCCTTAGTAAACATATGTCCAGCTAGAACGATCACGGTGCTTAGTTCCTAAACGTACTTTGCAAGTACCTGAACCGAAGTCACCTGTCTTAACGCCAATCTTGTAAAGAACAAGTTCGGGTTCATAACCATACGTTTCTATATCAGCAGTAAACGAATCAACATCAGTAAACGTCGTGCCATCTACTCCTGTTTGTCGCTGCACTGTTACCTCTGTACCGCCAGCAATGCCAGTGATAGAGACGTTAAAGTATCCCTGTATTGCAATCTCATCGCTAAATGTGTTCTGAGCTGTAATGCTCTTTATTACTTCGCCTGACATATTTTACTCCTAAATAGTTGTGGTAAGCATTGAGCCTTCAAGTACCTCAATCTCAAACCATGTTGCGTTGTTTGCGTTTAAAGTCCTATTGGTTCCAGAAAATATATAAACTTGGAAGTAATCGTTTTGGCTTACTGACAAGATTCCTGTTTCTGCATATCCTGTTTCAGCGCCCGTAGAGGACGTGTCAATCTGTGAAGTTGGTATGTTGTCTTCTGTTCCATTCTTAGCGATTTTAAGAATAAATTGATCTGAAGCTGAAGATGTATTTATAGAAGCCCTAACTCTTACTTTTGTTACGCCTGAAGGAATAATAAACTTACCGTCAGCCAATGTGCTAGTAAGTGCGTTACCTGTGGACGTATCTTCATCTCTTGTATTAAACGTAGTAACTACCCGCCAAGCGTCGTCCAATATGGCTGTGTTGCTATCCATTGTAAGACGCGCAAACCTTAGCGTTGGCGTATATGTTCCGCCAGCTTGAGCAACCCATGCGTAATCAGAACCGCTCCAACTAAGCACTTCATTATTACCAGCACTTGAAACATTTAAATGAGTATCAACATTTCCATCTGTGTATGAACTACCACCGCCGCCACTACTTGACTGCGTTCCAAAAATACCGTTTGTCGCAATTATTCCCATTGGACTATTCCTATTACTTTGTACTGTTTGTAAACATAAACATAATTAACACTGACGATAATCCTGCTAATACAACCACTAAAAAAGACTCAAGAATTGTTTCTTTTAACTCTTGTTGTCTGTAAACGTCTCGCTCTCTCTGCGCCGCTATTTGTCGTTTCATGGCTCTAAACTCATCTAAGCCGTCTTTGCCATAAACCATGCCAATCATCGACAACAATTCTTTCTGTTGAGCTTGTAACTTTTTCTTTGCCGCAAAAGCTTTTGCCGCTTCAGCTTCTACGCTTTTACTAAACACCACCTTTTTAAAAGGGTTTGTACTTCTGGCTTTCTTGTCAGCATAGAGTACGTCTGAAGCATGACCGTACCATGTGCCTAGTTGAGTCATTGTGTCCTCAACAGATCGTCCTGCTTCCACCATTGCTTTGGTCATAGCATACGCTTTAGACGCAGCCGCAATGGCAGTTACAGGGTCTATCATTTTAATTCCTTAGTTAAGTCGGCGTATGCGCCGTTGCTCCTGTGGCATCATTGCCATTACCATCTTAATAGCGACAGTAGTGGGGATAATCGTTTTGTACCAAGGCCAGAATTTGTGGCCCAGCTCTTCCATGTCTTCACGCTTGACCCATGCCTTAGTCCAGTTATCAATGTACATATCGCCGTAGCGTAGTACAGCATGACCGCCGCCCTTCGTATTACAGCCACATATCTCAGCTTGAAAGGTGAACAGCATCCACCAGAATCTAAGCCATGACTCACGACAGATAATGTAATACAGGACAGACAGCGAGTAATCTTCGCAATCGCCGTGATACTGGTCGAGTGCATTAGGCTTCAACACGCGCCACTGGTCCCGACCCTTTGGATCGAACTTATAGGTGTAGCGATTGTTGAAGTCAGATAGAATCATGTGTAGTTTTTCCTTGTTACTTTGCCTGACATATTTTACTTTTAAGCAAAGGTTCTGATGATGTCGTTAAAAATAGGGGTTGGGACATCAGCGGGTTTAATAATGTCATTGAATGGGCTATGTTTTTGAATACGTACATCGTCCACTGTCACTGTGTAATCACCAGTTGATTGTCGGCCTATTAATAATAAATTTGAGTTATCGTTTGCAGTGAAAACAAACTCAATATTCTGATCCGATCCGTTACACGTTACGCGCCCATTAGTAATATTGGTTCCCGGTAAGCCGCCGTTGGTACTTGCCGCGTCTCTAAACTTTATCTGTCGAGTATTTGGGCCATTTACTGTGGCAGTCAGTCTGTACTTCTGACCAGATACGAAGCCAATATCCTGACGAGCATTAGCATTTGATCCAGCAGTAACAACCAGACTCAACACGCCATTAGCAATAGCCGCACCGTTTACCATCGTCCAGTAATCATCCAAAACGAAATTACCATTAGTGACTATCTGCGCGAACTGCCCCATAACTTACCTACGTGTAATTTTGAAAGATCAAAATACCATCAAACTGAACTTCATAAGTAATGTTGTTTGTGGCGTTACTCAGGAACTTTTGTGTTAATGATCCAGAGGTAATGTTTAAAAAGTTACTCGCTGCTACTGTTAAGTTGGCACCGTTGATTTTGTCTTCATCGGTCTTAGTCAGTGTCCCTGCGCTATCAATCTTAAAGTTGCACTGGAATACTGATTCTGAATCTGGAGCCGCTTCGTGAAAACCTCGCCCAGAGTAGCGACCAAGCGCCATGACAGGCTCATCAAATAGATTGTATTCAATCGCGCTGACACCAGAAAAATAAACGGTCTTAATCATTCTAAAGCCATTCATAATGGTACGGCGATTAGTAGTGAGCGTATCGAATAATGCGTCACACAAATCCATTGTGTTGGCAGAAAACGTTGCAGAGCTGTTTGTCGCTAAGTCAGCAAAGAACTTAGACATACGAACATGATTGCCTGCAATCGTAAACGCTTCTGATCCAGACGCGAGCCGCAAGCCAAATCCACACAAGCTGATAAGATTATCCTTGACTAGATGACGCTGACGACTTCCCTGCATCTGTATGCCTGACTGGAATGAAACAATAACATTGTCAGAAATGCTGACATTTTTGGGAGAGCCGTCACTATCATTGATAATGTAGATGCCCTTATCTCCGGTTGTATTTATTGTGCTTGTATCAAATGTCGATGGATCAGAATACACAATAGCGTTATCAGAATGGGCCGCCGCAGTTGTACTACTTGCTCCTCTCGTTGCGCCTGTTAGGCTGTTAGTGCTTTTACCTGTGTATGTAATAATCTCAGCATCAATTTTGATTGTGCCAGAAGTTGGAAAGCCAGACGCATCAAGCAATGGAATAGTTGTTGCTGAGTCAGTTAACGCACCATCAAGCGTGGTTTCACTGCGATCGTGTCTACCAAACATGATGTTGCCGGAAATGTTTGCACCAGACGACAGTGAGTAGTAAGCAATGCCACCGCCAACATTTCTAAATGAATTACCAGTAGCAACAAAGTTATCGCTTTCGTTTTCAACGTGGATGCAACAATCATCTGTTCTGTCTAAATCAATAAATTGACAGCCTATGATTGATAGACTGCGACAACCATCAGTACCCAATACAGTACAGCGGTCTTCTGACCAAGTGCCCTGATGGCCTTCAAACAAACAATTGCTTACCCGAACATTGTCCCACCCAACTTTTGCACCAGAAGTTGCAAAGTCAGTGTTAAATATTAATGCTCGTGTGCCCATGTTTAAAAATGAGCAATTGGATATCGTGCAATCTTCAGCCGTATTTCCATTAGTGCCAAACGCATTACCCGTAAACATACCGATACGTAGCTTTTCAAGCGTACAGCCTTCCATTCTCCAGCGACGAATATTCGTATTGTCACCAAACTTAATGCCATGATTTTCTGGCAAGCTGTCCGTATCTAATGAATTTCCGCCAAATACGTGGACGTTCTTCATTACAAAGTCGTTGATATACCCAAGCGAATCATCGTGGGTCACTAATATCGTGACATCGCCTGTGCTAGTGTTACGAGAGTCAATGTATAGAGATTCAAGGGTGACACTGCTAGACGCCACTCGGAGACCTTGTGATACGGTGTCAATGTCAAATCGCAGAATAGATGTTGGGCCATCACCAAAAATACGGCATGGACTATCCACTCGTATTTGAGTGTCATCAATTAAGTAAGTCCCAGAGGGTACATATAGAGAGCCATTCGCCGCCGCATTAACAGCATTCTGAAATGCAGTGCTGTCGTCAGTAACACCATCGCCAACGGCACCAAAGTCCTTGACGCTAACGCTCTCTCTTAGCTTGGTCTGCACTGTAGTATCTACTGCGCCAGTACCAGCAGGAGTAAAAGTAACGTTTTCGGCAGTTGCAACAGGATCTACAAAGTTAACGTCATAATCTGTGTTAGATGCTTTAGAAAGAACTTGTCCTGTTGTACCGCCAGCAGGAATACCACCTAGAAATGAAGAAGCGCCTGAGAAGTCTACTACTCCCGTCGCTGTTAAGTCGGCAGTTGTGACTTCACCAGTAAATGTAGGACTAGCTGTGTCAGCTTTAGATGCGATAGCAATAGCAATATCGTCAAACTCTTTTTCAAACTCTGAACCGCGAATAATCTTTCCAGAGTCACCAGAGGGTAGCGTATCTTTAGCTGCAAAGTCTGTAGTTTTAGTATAGTTTGACATTTAATTTTCCTATTGCAGAAAAAGAAAAGAAAGGAAAAGGGGCCATTGCTGACCCCCTAATGTACTTATGCGTCGTAGACAGCAAGTACAAGACCAGCTTCAGGACGGTATACCTGAACGCCGTACAGAGTGTCAGCAGTGTACAGAGTTGAGAGGTACTCCTGCTTGTACTGAGTCTGTGAACGTACAGACATCTGCTCTGCGTGGACAAGAGCGTCCTTCTGCATGAGGATACAACCACGTACATTAGCCTCAAGAGTTGGGCAGTTAGATGAAACGTAAACGTCTACACCGTAAAGGTTGCCGATAAGACCAGTGTTAACAGTCTGTCCTGATACGAAGTCAGAAGACGAGAACCGCTCAGTGCCCATGATGGTGTTACGTACTACTGGAGGAACAATAATGCAACGTCCGTCCATTGGTACGTCAGCATCGTCGAGAAGCTGAATAGCCTGACGGAAACCAGCGTCGGTGAAGTTATCACCAGCAGCTACGTCATGTGCGCCACCGTTAGCATCAAACAAACTTAATGGAGTACCACCTGTTGCGGCGGCATCAAAAAAGTATGAGTTGCTATTTTCCCAATCAGCACCAGAAGGCGCAGCAAGGTCAAGAGTACCGTCACCAAAACCAGTAGCAGCATTCATAAGGTCAGTATCAACCTTAAGTGCCAACTGATAACCAGCATCTTCAGTGTAGAACTGACGGAGGCTGTTAAGTGCTTGTACTTCTACGATGTCCTCAATGAAGCGTGAGTATTCAAAGTGACGATCAACAGTAACCTGCAATTCACCTTCTACGTTTGCTTGGATGTTGACAGCAGTGTCAGCAACCTTTGCAGAAGCAGCGCCACGGATGGGCTTAGGAATGTGAATTACATCGCCTTTCTTACCTGTCATTGGCAGCTTCTTAACAAGCGGAGCCATCTTCAGGTTCTTTTGATATGCAGCAATTACTTCGTCACTCCAGATTTCTGGAATGAAAGTAGCAGCAGCAGTTTTGTTGACGATACTTCCGCCGCCAACCGTACCGGGATAAGTTTGAGTAGCCATGATAATCTCCTAGATTATTTTACGCGACCCTCCGCATACGCTGCCATGATCTCATCGGCTAATGCTGTATAACGGTCTGGGTCTGTTCTCATAAGTTTAATAATATCGGCCCGTCGATATACTTTCTTCCTAGTCCCTTCAGCGCTTCCTCGTGCATTACCTGTATTAGCTGCCTTGAGTTGTTGCTTACGTGCCTGTTTTTCAACATCGGCAGTTTGTTGAGTCACTGCTTTACGTTCTTTCCAGAGTGTAAACAGTTCATCAGCAGAGTCAGCATCATACTGCTGGTCAGCGGCTACAAATAATTGAGTCCTAATCTTTGAAGCTTTAATCCACTCAGCAAACTTGGGATCACCAAGGATATCTTTCATGTCTGGGTGTTTAGTATTGAGAGTAGCTAACGCAGCTTGTTGCTTATACTGCGATGAATACTGCTCTGCTTCTCGAATCTTAGGATGATTCTCAATTGCACGATTAACAGCACCTTGTGGATCAGTGAAGTAATCTATATCTTCTTCAGGCTCAACGTTTTGTTGAGGTGCTTGAGTTGGTGTCTGACTAGCAATGTAATCATCCACTACTTTACGAAGTTCGCCTACTTCACCGGACTGACGACCTAAAAGCTTTTCAGCTTCTTGGTGCATCTGTACGACTTCTTCTAAAGACTTACCTTGGTACTTCTCTGGAATAGTAGGTTGCTCTTGAGGTTGTTCAGTTTCTTCTTCTTCTACAAGCTGAGTCTCAACTGCTTCTTCGTTTATATCGTCCACGTTATCCATTTCTGGTTGTGGGTCAACTAATGTTGCTCTTGACATTATTAATCTCCGTGATTATAATCATTATGGAGTTATTGTTTACTACCTGCTTTTTCGTGCTCTCGTACCCATTTCATATGAGCACCGGGGAATGAACCATCGGACCCATTTAGGTGAAAGGACGGGGCAGATACCATCCTTGTAGAAACAGCGCCACATATTTTGCACCTATGTTCTGTGACAGTAGATTCTACAAATTCTTCATGTACGTGTCCGTTAGGACAACGAAAGTCAAATACTTTAAACATAAATCTCTTCTTGTTCTTCAGCTTCTGCTTGATCTCTAGTAGCTTGAATAGTAGCTTCTAGGTTTAGTATTGTTGCAAAAGCTGCAAGTTGACCTTTACGAAAGAAGAGTTCTTCTACATCTTTAACAGTCTGTACATCAGATAACTGTTTGGTAGTTACAGAGATTTCTTCTAAGAGTTGTTTGAAGCCTTCGTTATTAAATAATTGATTAAAATTATTAAAGTAAGTTTCAAGCTCTGGTGTCATAGTATCTCTTTTGTTTACTATATATTAATAGTATATCATATTTTAAAACAGTTGTCAAGCTTTTTTTGTAGTTTTTCTTCTACGTCCAGAAGCTGTGACTGCGTGTGCTATTTTAGCTGGTCCTGTTTTACGACGCGCAGAAGAAGCTTTTTCAGCCTTTGTCATCTTAGCTGCGACTGCTTTAGGACGACAAGAAGGGTACGGACGCTCAGACTCACCCTTCTTTGCAGACTTACGTCCACAGGGTTTACCTGTCTTAACGTCTACCCACTCCTCCTTAAACCACTTAGTTAGTCCGCCAGTGGGTTTCTTTTTAGTTACTCGCTTACGTACTTGATTTGGTTTAGGCATAAGTACCGCCACGTTTCTTATACTCACGAGTCAACCATGCTGAAGCATACGCAGAAGGCCATACATCAAATTTACGTTTAGCTTCTGCTTTGACTCTAGCGTACAATGCCTTGTTCTTAGGCGTAGGTCCAGACTTCTTAGGCTTGCTCTTTGCTTTAGCCATGACTACTTCTTCTTCTTTTTGTTTTTCTTGTTAGTTGCAGTACGTTTACCACGTTTAGGTAAACTTACATTTGATTTATATCTGGGCATAACGCTCTCCTTACTTTTTATGAACCTTTTGAACTGCAAAGTTAGCTGACTTAGACGCACCTTTGTGTGGCTTGTAGCCGTCTGTTGGGTCTTTCATCAGTTTGTATTCTTTACCACTTTTCATCCAGTGGTAACCTTTAGGTGCATTGACTTTCATATTATCACCATTTTTTACATGACCAGTATCGTGCCGTTAGTTTACTGGGTGGATTAGTGTCACACTTGTGACGTGCTCTAAACGACTTACGTCGCGCTGGCTGGTCTTTTTTAATAGTCATCTTGGCGTCACCAAAACGAATAGTCTTAGTTTTGTCGCCTTCCTTGGCTACTACTACAAACTTCTTAGTCGGATGACTTGGCGTCCGTTTTGGTTTGTTGTACCCGCTTACCCCTGCCCGTGCTAGTTTTGGGTCCTTGGACTTTGGCATTACTGAGTTCCTCCACCTTGGCTTCCAGTTGTTCCAAACGCTGGAATGTTCCTTTGAAGTGGTTGTTCACTTGGTCCAGCAGGGACTGCATTTCTTTCTGCGTTATTAGCATTTGTTTTACCTTCTATTTGCTTTTCCTTGAGGAGAGTTTCAGCAACACGCATACGTCGTTCAAACTCTTTATCTTCTTGATCACCTTCCTTAAGGTTTCGGGTGATAGCATTGATCTTATCAATCTCTAGCTCTTGCGGTACAGCCATAGCTTCAGCAGCCAACTTAGTAGCTCTAGCAGAAGATTCCTGAGCCTGAGCAGACAGTGCTGCTGTTTGTGACTGCTGGAACTGTAGCTGTGCTTGTTGTACTTGTTGCTGCATTTGCTGTGCTTGCGGGTTAGGTTGCATTGCTTGCGTCATTGCTGCAATAAGTTCTTCACGGTTAGACAAATTCATATTGTCAATAACAGATTGAATCAGTGTGTTATAAAGCGGAGAGTCTTTACCCATTGTTTGTAACAGTTGTACAAGCTGAGTTACTTCGTATTCACGCGCAATAATACCCAGAGTAGAACTAGCATTGAACTTGTAGTCAGCTACAGGGTATGACTCAGGATCAAACTGCATGTAACGATAGGCTGCTTTCTTGACAAAAGGAATCAAGAAGGACTGTTGGAAGTTAATTAGTGTGCGTTTATGACGTTTAATAATAGCGCCAAGAGACATACTAATGCCAGCGGCAGTGCTCTCGCCATTAACCTGACCTGCAATTCCTGCTGAGTCCACTGCTCCTGTTGCTTGCTGTACCATCTGCTGCAATGCTCCGGCCTGAGCAAAAGTGATTTGACTAACTTGACCAAAGTTAAAGGGTTGAAGAACTTCACGAGGATCTCCGCTTGTTAAAATTATTTTACCGGGACGTACTTCAGGCTTTGCGCCTCTTGGTAAGCGTGTAGCATCCATAGCCATCATTGGATGAATAGTAAGGCTTAATGCATCAATACGTGCGCGTAGTTCTGTGTCAAGTGCTTTTTGGCTGTTATAACCTTTTTCACATACACCACGACCCCAGAAACGTCCGGGTACTACGTCCCAAGGAAAAGCTACAACAGGACGGTCCTCCATCATATAAGGATTAGCTTCTGCCTTAAGAAGGATACCACCGTTAGCAACCACCACAACGGCTTCTACGTAACGCGAATCAGACCCTTCCTCTTCTACCAACTCTTCTGTATCGTCGCTTGTAGCGGCGTCTAGAAGCTCTCGTGGCACTAAACCATAATACTTAGTTAAACGTACTTTGTCATCACTATAAACAGTCAGGTCTTGATCAGGTTCCAAGTCAGTATCAGGAGCGGCAGAACCAACATATACGTCACGATATACTCCTTGTTCTTGTAGCAGCTCTACTTGGTGGTGACTTACAAACTCATCAATAGCTACACCCATAGCGTCATCAATAGAAGTAGCTACAGGATCAATTAGGAAGTTCTGAGGAAGTACAGGCTTAAGTTTTACTTTGACTCGTTCAGTAATGTTTACTCCTACTGCTTGTAAATCTCCACCCATAATAGGTTGAGTAGCAGGAGCCATCTCTTTCATTTCTTCAATTATAATTTCACCAATGCCTGTACCAAATACAGCAGCATTGATAAGACACTCTGCTACTGCCTTGCGTACCATGCAGTCTTCAAAGTCTTCTGTTAATTTATTTCGTAAGAACTGTACGTCTTGCTTTTGAGTGTCACCAAAGTTATCACTAACATCAAACCACTTACCACGACCAAACGTAGCTTCTTCTAGTTCCGCTACATTAGACTCAACTGCTTGCTGAAGTGCAGGAGAAATAATACGGGAACGCTCAGACCCACGCTGGCTGTCAGCAGGATCCCATTGACCACGCCATAATCTATAATACTCTTCAAACCTTTCCTCATAATTGCTTTCGTAGTTATCCCTCCAATCTTCACACTTGTTAATAACCCAATCTTCTAGAGACTCTTGGATCATCAATGGATCTTGTTCATATAGTTCAGTCATATCAGTATCCTGCTACAATATCTAAAATTTCAGGTTCTTCAAAATCTAGCTCTTCTATACCATAAGGAACATTAGCCAACTGGTCAATGTATGCTAAAGCGTCTACTAGGTCATCGTGAGTTAACGGATCAGGGAACTGAAATAGCTGGTCAAGAAATCTACTATTCCATTCTCCTTTGTTTAATTCTATAATTCCGTTTTCAAAGCGTCCTTGCAATGCCCACATAATTCTATCTGTTTTCTTTTTGTTACCGTGAGAAAGTTCTTCTACTCTAAAAAACATACCGTAGCGTTTCTGCATGTCCATTAGAGGTGACATTACAGCTTGTTTAGCAATACCTCTTTCGATTCCAACCGACACGGGACGGTAATCTCTAACGGCCTGAAATATCTTAGCTGCTGTTTCGTCAAGTGTCCATCGACCGTATATGATATTGTCAACATAC
>Ga0075478_10000359_pt1 | contig 16532 bp, 21 predicted proteins | sample DEB08_DNA_15_FD_71483 | JGI IMG/M metagenome (GOLD analysis project Ga0075478, IMG submission 71483) | Aqueous microbial communities from the Delaware River and Bay under freshwater to marine salinity gradient to study organic matter... | ecosystem: Environmental > Aquatic > Marine > Coastal ...
GCACTACATGTCCGTAGAGGTGACTTTTTAATTAATCATGCCAATCATCATAATCTTTCAATGGATTATTATGCAGAAGCTTTGAGTAAGTTTGATAAAAAAAGACAAGTAGTTGTTTTTACTGATGATCCTAAATGGGCATTTGAGCAAGAGTTGTTTGCCGATGATAGATTCGTTATTTCTAATGAAGTAGGACCCTATCACGACTTATATTTAATGACTCAATGTGATGATTTTATTATTGCTAACTCAACTTTCTCTTGGTGGGGTGCATGGTTGGCAAATAGAGGAACAGTAATTGCTCCTAAAAAATGGTTTGGTCCAAACAATATAGATAAGAATACGGATGACTTATATCCACCCCATTGGAGAATTATTGAGTGATATTGTATGATTACTTTTTCTCATTTAGGTAGATATGGTAGGTTAGGAAATCAATTGTTTCAATATGCTGCTTTAAAAGGATTGTCGGTAAAAAAGGGATACGAAATTAAATTGCCGGAGAGTATTAAAAATTTATATTGGCACGGACAAAAATGTTTATTGCCAAAATTTAATATTCAGTCAGAATATGTAAATTCTTTTCCTAGTCTAAATTCATATTCTCAACCTGTAAATTCAAATTATTATGATGAAGAATTTTTTAATTTAAATGATAATACCAATATATCTGGATTTTTTCAAAACTTAAAATATTTTGAATTTTGTGAAAGTGAAGTAAAAAATGAATTTAAAATTTCATCTGATATTCAAAAAAAATGTGATGAGTATTTGGAAAATTTTAAAAAACCAATAGTAAGTATACATGTAAGAAGAGGGGATAATATTGATTATAATCAATCAGATCAATATATTATAGATTCTTATATAGAAAAATCTATTGAATATTTTAACGATGATGTTTATTTTTTAATTTTTACTGGTGGATCTAGAAGTTTGAATGAAGATAACCGAGAAGACGTTGAATATTTAAAAAATACTTACATAGGCGAAAAAGTTCTATATAGTGAAACTAATGATCCAATTATGGATTTTTGTTTGATGACTAAATGTAGTCATAATATTATTTCTCATGATAGTACATTCAGTTGGTGGGCTGCATATTTAAATGAGAATGATAATGCTACAATAATAGCACCTAGATATCGTTTTAGTATAGATCAAACTATTGAATGGAATAATTTTTACCCAAGTAATTGGATTTTAAAGGAGTGATTAAAATGAATAGAATTGATAATTATCAACATTTAGATACCAAGATAGTATCTTGGTTGGAAGAGTATGCCAATCTTTATGATATTAAATCATTTGTTATTGGTGTTTCTGGTGGTATTGATTCTGCCGTTACTTCAACATTGGCAGCAAAAACCGGTAAAAAAACTTATGTTTTGAATATGCCGATACATCAAAATTTAGAGCAAGAATCTCTTTCTGCAGCACATATTTCTTGGTTAGAGAATAATTATGACAATGTTGTTGGACTTAAGTTTGATTTGACCAAAACATTTGATACGTTTAAACAAACAATGAATGGGCATGGTGAAGATAAACTTTCTCTTGCAAATTCTAGATCTCGTTTAAGAATGGTAACTCTTTATCAAGTTGCTGGATCTGAAAAGGGTCTTGTTGTTGGCACTGGAAATAAGGTTGAAGATTACGGTGTAGGATTCTACACTAAATATGGTGACGGAGGAGTTGATATTGCTCCCATCGCAGATCTTTATAAAACAGAAGTATGGGAACTTGGAAAGCACTTGGGAATTGACTCAAGAATTATAGAAGCAAAACCAACTGATGGATTATGGGATGATGGTAGAACAGATGAGGATCAACTTGGATGTTCTTATGAAGATTTGGAATTTGCTATGGAAAATAAAAGTGGTCCAGGATTAAAAATTTTAGAAAAATTTAATAATATGAATAAACATAAAATGCAACCCATTCCTACATTTAAACTATGACGATGAAAATTGGAGTTATTGGAGCTGGAAGACTTGGCGTTTGTTTTGCTCTTTTATGTGAGCAAGCTGGTTATGATGTTTTAGTTTCTGATATAAGAGAGGACTATGTAAATAGTCTTAATAGTAAAAAAATTGTAACTAACGAGCCTGAAGTAGAAGATCTTCTTCGAATATCGAAAAATTTTAGAGCAACAACTAATAATAGAGAAGTTATAGAAAATTGCGATTTGATTTATACACTGGTTGCTACTCCTTCTAATGAAGACGGATCATATAATGTCTCTTCTGTATGGGATGTTATTGATGATTTTAGTGGAATCAATAGTCAAAAATATTTTGTTATCGGATGCACTGTAAATCCTGGAGATTGTGATAAATTTAAAGAAAAACTTCCTAATAATGTAAAAGTTTTATATAATCCAGAATTTATTGCTCAGGGATCTATTATTAGTGATCTTAAACAAGCTGATATGGTTTTACTTGGAGTTGATTCTAGTGAGGAAGATATTGTTAAAGATATTGAAAAACTTTATGAAAAGATACAAACTACGCGAGCAATTGTTTGTACTATGACAACGAAGGCTGCTGAAATTACAAAGATAGCAGTTAATTGCTTCCTAACGACAAAGATCAGTTATGCTAACATGTTGGGAGATGTTTTGCATAAATGTGGATGTGGTGATGAAGTTGTATCTGTTTTGAGTGCTGTAGGAACCGATACTAGAGTTGGATCTAAGTATCTTAGGTATGGTCTTGGATATGGTGGACCATGCCTCCCGAGAGATAATCGTGCTTTTGCACACTTTGCAAAAACTGTTGGTTTAGAGTATAATTTGGGATATGTTATTGATGGTTTTAATAATGAGCACGCAAAAACTGTTGCGGATTATTGGGATGTAATGAATAAAAATAAAAAACCATTTTATTTTGAGTACATTACATATAAAAAAGGTAGTGATATACTGACTGAAAGTCAACAGTATCGTCTTTGCACAGATCTTTTAGATAGGGGATATAAAGTATACATTCAAAATGATCGTAGAGTTACTCCTCAAGTATCAGATTATTTGAATGATAAATATGGGGACATGGTTAGATTTGTTGATAATAAATTTAACATATGTGAAGATATTTTTATTGTAAATTTATAAAAAAACATAACTAAAATTTATTTTTTTGAGGTGAAAAATAATGTTTGAAAATATTAAAATTCCTGATAATATAACTGACATCTATATTGATGTTGGATTATCTCATAACGCACCACATACGGTAGAATGGTTATCATCAAATCCTAATGCATTTGTTTTTGGATTTGAACCTGTTAAAAAAAATTGTGAGCGTGTATTAGAAAGAATAAAAAATCTTGGATTTGAAGATAGATTTAAACTCTTTGAATGTGCTGTTGATAATGTTGATAAACCTCAAATAAAAAATTTTTATATAACATGCAATTCTCAAGTTGAAGGTGATCACGGACAATCTAGTTTATATGAATTAACTTTGAAAAATTCTGGAGGATGTGAATATTGGATTGATGAGGTGTCCCCCACCTTGTGCATTAATCTGTCAGAATTATTTGAATCTGTTGATTGGAAAAGGTTTAATAATATAAGTTGCCTCAAGACAGATACTCAAGGAAATGATTTAAATATTATGAAGTCTATTAAAAAATATTTTGATAAGATTCCTCTTGTTTATTGTGAATCTTATACATTTAATCATTATGATAAAAATGATGATGATCCTAATTTCATTTATCAGTATATGACTTCTAATGGTTATCAACTTTTTAATAGTAGTATTGGATCAGCTGATCATTTTTACAAAAGAGTAGTTTAATTATGATTTTTTTATCAACAACTTCTGATGGTGAACATACTGCTGGATTGGGATCTATAGCACAGTGGCATTTGTTATTGTTTTGTATTGCTAAAGAATTAAATGTGAATCTTTCTATTGATCCATATTCAAGAATTGGGCATAATTATCAACAAGAGGATGATTGGGATGAAACATTTACTAAATTTTTTAATTTCCCCTATGTTGATAAATTTGATATAGAATTAGATTTTGAAGGTTCTTTTGATGAGTTGCAGGAAGGGTTAATCTCAATTCAAAAAAAATATAAAAATACTGAGAAAGTAGCAGTTCATGTTTCTCATGATACTATTAAAAGTATAATGGTATCCAATCCAAATTTAATTTCCATGTTTTGTGAGAAAGGATATCTTAACGAAATAAAAAATAATTTTAGCATCGAAGATATATATTTTTCTTCAGAGTATCTTAATATCTCCTTTCATATAAGAGTAGAAAATCCAAAGGATACTGATCATGCTTATTATTTGAGGGAAACTGTATACAACTTAAACAAAGAATTTAATAGGCATAAAAATATCGTTAAATATATTAAAGACAAAAATCCAGATAAAAAAATTCATCTACATATACATTCACAAGGTAGTGTAGATGAATATAATAATTTCTATCAGTTCTGTGATAAAAACTTTAAACTGTCTTTGCACCTAGATGATAATCCAATTAAAGACATATACCATATGTCTAATGCAGATTATTTAATTATGGCAAACAGTTCTTATAGTTGGATGTGTCATTTATTGAATTCTAATACAACTTTTGCAAGAAATAATTTTTGGCAACCAATGAACTCTGAAGTAAAATACTTTGATTATAACTATAATGTAATAGGAGATTGATTGTGATTAAACATGACTACAGAGAAGATTTTAATATATTAAAGTCTAAATTGAAAAAAAATGAAAACTTTGCTTTTTTAAGATTTTCTGATGGTGAAGGATTTATTCTTTATGATCAATATCTTCAATTGAGTGATCAGGGATACAATCTTAATGGTGCTAGAGGATATGCATATTATGGCAAAGAAGAATATAAATTATTTGATCCAGAAAAACACTCCTTTTATAGACAAAAACTTATAGAGTCTTTGGAGTATGTTGCTCCAAATTATTATAAGGGTCTTCCTATGAGGGAATCCTGTCGGACATTTAGTGGATTTTTTGATGAAATTGTAGAAAATGCTGGAGGAGATAGTGAATATTTAACCTTTGCAAATCTGTGGAATAATGCAAATTATTCTAAATTTATTGAAGAAATAGTCCCTATTTTTTCAGATAAAAAAATTGTAATGGTATTGAATGAATGTGCCAATATTACAAAACTTCCATTTCAAGTTATTAAAGATTTTAGAGTAGGAAGTAACTGCTTTATCAATAATTATGATATAATAGAAGAGATTAAAAGTTATATTAATGATAATGATATTAAAGATCATGTATTTTTAGTATCAGCAGCTAGTCTTAGTAATTTAATTGTTCATCAACTTTATGAAATGAATGATCAAAATACTTACATTGATATTGGAAGCACTTTGAATCCAATGATGGATATGACTGGATGGACTGGTACACGGACATACCTAAATCAATATTGGAATTCGACTAATGATAAATCACAACTTAAAATAGTGGATTATTGGACATGAATTTAATACCTAATTCAAAAAAATACTGGCAATATATTCGGGAATTGAGATTTCATCCCGAAAATATTTCTGGATTTGTAATTTCTAAAGAAGTTACAGAAGAGGATCAAAATCATTATATGGAAAAATATAATGATAATTATTTTATTTGCACTGACTCTGATACTCCCGTTGGATTTATTGGAGAAATAGATGGAGATATTAGATTAGCTGTTGATCCTAATCATAAAGGAAAGGGTGTAGGTAAATTCATGCTTAATGAATTTATGAAAACACATCCTTTCTCTACGGCAAAAGTTTTGCATGATAATATTGCCAGCCTTAAAACTTTTTATTCATGTGGATTTGTTTCTCATAAATTTGATGGGAAGTTTTTTTACTTGACTAAAACAGCGCATGGATATTATAAAATCAAACACAATCCGTATCAAATTGTGAGGATGTTTGAAGAATCTATTGCAGATTATACTGGTGCTCCTTATGCAGTTTCTGTAGATTCTTGCACCAATGCTTTGTTTTTGGCGTGTAAGTATCTTGAAGTTAATGAGGTTAGTATTCCTCCAAAAACTTATTTGTCAGTCCCACAATCGATTATACAAGCAGGTGGGAAGGTTATTTGGGATGAAAGTAGAAATGATTGGACGGGTGCATATCAATTAGAACCATATCCAATTTGGGATGCTGCTAAAAGATTAACTTCTGATATGTATATTCCAGGCACATTTATGTGCCTATCATTTCATATTAAAAAAACATTGAAGATTGGTAAAGGAGGAGTAATTCTTACTGATAATGAAGATGCAGTAAACTGGTTTAAGAGAGCACGGTATGAGGGTAGAGGAGAGGTCTTCTATCATCAAGATAATATTAAATCAATGGGATGGAATATGTATATGACACCTCAGGAAGCAGCACATGGATTGTGCCTACTTCAAAATTACCCATTACATGTTCCAGACCTTGGTGAAAATAATGGATACATGGATTTGAGAAAATTTGAATTATTTAAAGATACGGAGAATTGATTATGAGTAAGACAGTAACAGTTATCCTTAATGGATATAAAAGAAATAATTTGAGGGAGCAGGTAGCAGCAATCAATAGACAGACTTATCAACCAGAAGAAATTTTTTATTGGCAGAATACTGTTCCTGGATTTCATTATGATGAGGATACTTATTGTCAATTAAATGCTGCTCTTAGCAATTATAACTATGGTGTATGGGCAAGATTTGCATTCGCATTGAATGCAAGGACTGATTATGTTTGTGTTCTTGATGATGATACTATTCCTGGAGATAGGTGGATTGAAAATAATGTGAAAACTTATGAAACTCATCCAGGACTTCTTGGTGGTATTGGTTTGAGATTTACTAATGGTAACTATGATTTGGATGTTGATGAAAATGGAAAATTGTGGAGAGTAGGTTGGGATGGGACACACTCACACTTTAGGGGAAATAATACTGAAGTAGAGCAAGTAGATATTGTTGGACATTCATGGTTTTTTGCCAGAGATCTTCTTTCTGTTTTTTGGAGAGAAATTCCAGATAATAGATGGACGATGCTTTGTGGTGAAGATATGCATTTTTCATACATGCTTCAAAAGTATACTGATTTGAAAACTTGGGTTCCTCCACAACTTCCAAATGATAGTAGCACCTGGGCTAGTTTGAAAGGATGGGAGTATGGTGGTGACCATTTAGCAACTGCCAATACAACATGTCAGACTGGAGAGATGAAAAAATATTTGACGTATTGTATTGATAATGGTTTTAAATTGATTAGAGATATGTAGAATGAATTTGTATGTTTACCTCCAAGGAGGTTTGGGAAATCAAATGTTTCAATATGCTGCGGGTGTTTCTGCTCTTAAAGAATATCCGCAGTTTTCTAACTTAAAATTGGACACATCTTTTTACGGAAATCAACAAAGAAAGGTCATTGTAAATGGACTGACTGGAAGAAATTATGATTTAGATATTTTTAATATTAAATATGATGAATTAGAAGATACTCCAGAAGGGGGCACAATGCTTCAAGGATGGTTTCAAAATGCAAAAGAATTTTCTAATGTTGTTGATGACATAAAAACACAATTCACTTTTAATGTTGATTTTTCTGATGCGACAAATAAAATCAAATCACAAATAGATAAGAAAGAAACTTCTGTTGCAATACATGTTAGAAGAGGTGACTACATATCAAATCCAACAGCTAATGCACATCATGGAGTTTTGGAAAAAGAGTATTATGATAGTGCTCTAAATATTATGAATTCAAAATATTCAAATCCACACTACTTTGTATTCTCTGAAGACGTTGAGTGGTGTAAAAAAAATATAGTTACGGATAAAGAAATAACTTTTATTGGATCTGAATGTAATGATGTAAATGATAGTGGACATCTTTATTTGATGACTCAATGTCAAAATCATATTATTGCTAACTCATCATATTCTTGGTGGGGAGCTTTCTTGGCAAATAGCAAATTTGTAATTGGTCCTGAGAGGTGGACTAAAACTTCTTCTGGATCCGAATATATGTTAGAGGAATGGATTAAGTTATGATTAATATTTTTTATAACATTGATAGTTATGGTGGAATAACCAGAGGTCCTACAAAAGTAGTCAAGAATCTACTTCAATCATTAGACGATTGTGATATCCCTTATTCTATTAACAATAAATTATATGAATATAATTTATTTTTGCACTGGAATGATGTTTCATATAACCAGTATTTAAAACTTAAAAATAAAAAAAATATTCTAATAGGACCGCAAATTGCCTTTTGGGAAAAATATTGGAATTATTTGAAAGATATTAATTACTCAAAAGTAATAACTCCATCAAAATGGGTAAATGATAAAATTAATAAATTTTTTCCGGAAATTAAAACATATGTATGGCCAGTGGGAATTTATGCGCCTAATATTAATATTAACTTAAAGTATGATTGTTTAGTTTATTATAAAAATAGATCTGAAAATGATTTAAATTATTTGATTAATTTTTTAAATAAAAAAAATATTTCTTATATTGGATTGCAATATGGAAATTATACACCAGATGAATTTATCGAATGCCTAAGTCAAGTTAAATATTGTATTATACTCGATAATACGGAAAGTCAGGGTATTGCCATACAAGAAATGATGGCATGTAATAAACCATTATTAGTTTGGGATGTAAAAGAATGGGATTATTTGGGTGATCAATATAAAGTCCCTGCTACATCGGTTCCTTATTGGTCTGATGATTGTGGAGAAAAATTTTATGAAGCATCTGAATTAGAGCATACTTTTGATAAATTTTATGCTGACATAGATAGATATAATCCAAAGAAATTAATAGACTCTGAATTGTCATATAAAGTTTCTGTGGAAAAATTATTAAACTGTTTTGAAAATTAGTATATGACTTATAGAGTATCACAATCTTGTCAAGTTAAAGATTTAAATTCTGTATTTGTAAAATATTTTGGATATCCTTCTAAAGGATTCTTTGTTGAAGTTGGAGCTTTTGATGGAGAGTCATGGTCGAATACTTCCTGTCTTGCCGATCATGGATGGAATGGAATTTATATTGAACCAGTAAAACAACACTATGATGCATGTCTTAGAAGGCATAAAGATAATGATGTATCTGTGGTTAATTGTTCTATTGGCACAATTGAAGAGGAGATTGATTTATATGTTGGAAGTTTTCTGACCACATCAGATCCGGAACAAGTTGATAGATATTCTGAAATAGATTGGGCTAAGCATGTACCTTTTAGTCAAGAAAAATGTGATCAGATAAGACTAGATACTTTATTAAATCATTTTGATGTAAAACCTGGTTTTGATCTTTTAACTGTAGATGTTGAAGGTAGAGAACCTGATGTATTTGAATCATTTGATTTGAATTATTGGAAACCTAAAATGATGATTGTGGAGTTGGAAGATGAGCATCAATCATTTCAAAAATATGATGACTTGATTCAACGACTAAAATCTCTTCGAGAAAAAATTTTAGGATCTGGATATGTAGAAGTTTATAAAGATGAAATTAATAGTATATTTGTATTGGAGAGTGGTTTAAATGTCTAATCTTACAGTAATTCTTCCTTGTGCCGGAGAGGGAACTAGACTCTCTCTTCCTTATCCCAAAGAAATTCATTCTATTGAAAAGAATAAGTCTTTGATTGATTATAGTTTTGATCTATTTTCAAATTATGGTAGAAAGGATGTTGAATTTGTAATTACACTTAATGAAAATAAGGTAGAACTTGTAAAATATTTGAGTAAATATAAATCTAGGTTTAACATCTCCTTTACATTTTTTAATCCATCAGAGACAGAGTATACGGGATCTATCAAAAGCGCAAAGCATTTGTTTGGTGAGAAAAATCTGGTTCTTTTGCCAGATACATTTATGAAATTAAAATCTTCACAGGATATTGTTGATCTTGTAAGTGATAGTTTGAATGAAACTGGATTTACATTCTTCTTTAAAAGAGAAACCGGTAGTGATATGTTGAAGACAAAAGGTTCTTTATCAATTGATAAAGATGATTTGGTTGGGGAGTATGAAGATAAACCTCAAGAAGACTTAGATCGCTTTAATGCATTTTGGACTGCATTTGCATTTAGGAAAAGAGTATTTGATAATTGCATTGAGTTTATGGAAAAGTCTACATTAAACCATAGATTGGTTATTAATGAGATACAAAATACTCCTATATATAAGTCAAAGGCAATTGAGGTTGATGATTATGTTGACCTCGGCACTTGGGATCAAATTTATAAATTTAATCGAAAATGAAAATAGCAATTTATTATTCTGGTTGTGTCAGAACTTTAAAGCACGTAGTAGATCATAATATAAAGGTCATACGAGATAATGTTGGTGACTGTGAGATACATACATTTTATTCATTCTGGGATGTTACTGATAAACCAGTAGATATTCCAGATGAATGGTGTAGAGCAGTTATTGGTGAATATGGTGAAGAAAGGCATAAAGATAAACCAGATCGTCCAGGCGATGTTCATCCCGAATATAAATCCCAAAATACTTTTTTTCCTATTGAATCTGAGGATAAAATAAAAGAGTGGTTTATAAAATCTGGATCTGATTTTGTAGAAGGTGAAATAGAATCTTTTGACATATCTAAAAAAGTAATTGAAGAGAGTAAATTTTTAAAAATACCAAAATTAGCATCACAATATTACAAGTTACACAGAATCGTTGAGAAATATCCTCCAGAAGAATTTGATTTCTGTATAAGAATTCGTGCTGATACTATAATTAATAATTTTCCTTGTAGGGAAGATCTTGATGAAGTATTGTCTCAATATGGATCAATTTTATTCATTAATGAAGGAGTATGGCCTGGATTAAAATCTAATATATATGGGAAGCACGGTTGTGATGAGATGGTCTGGTGTGCCACTTCAAATATTTTTCGTGATACTTGTAGCATTTATCTTTCCAATTTGGAAGATATTTTTGTTCAAACATCTGGAGAAGTTCCAACAGCAAGACATTTTTTAAAACTTTTTGAAGAAGATGTGATAAAATTCTATGCATACTATGATTTTAAACGTCGGGGTTTGAAATTTGATAAAATGCAAAATGGATAAGAAAATAATAGTTGATTGTGATGGAGTCCTTTTGGATTGGGCTTATGCTTTTGATGTATGGATGGGAGAGCATGGGTATGAGAGGATACCTGATACAGATAAGTATTACAGTCAATCTCTCAGGTATGGTATAACTGATGGTGAATCATATCGCCAGATAAAAAAGTTTAATGAGTCTGGTTGTGTGGGATTTATTCCAGCTTTCAAAGATTCGGTTGAGTATGTTACGAAGTTGAATGGAATGGGTTGGAGGTTTGAAGTTATTAGTTGTCTTGATAAAGATAAGTATGCTCAAAGATTACGAGAGAAAAACTTGAAACACATCTTTGGAGATGTATTTGACTTCATAGATTGTGCTTTAGACTTTACAAAAGGGAAGGAGAAATACCTTCTTGACAGATATGAAGGAAAGGGTTATTATTGGATTGAAGACTCTGTAAGTCATGCAAAATCGGGAGAGAATGTTGGACTTAAAAGTATTGTTATGAACCATCCTTATAATCAAGATTGGTGTGGAATGAGAGTTCGTAATTGGAAAGAAATTTTTTACATTATAGAAAAATCAAGATTTTTTATTGAAAATGACACCACACATTGAAGCAAATGTTGGGGACTATGCAGAAACTGTATTGTTACCTGGAGATCCATTGAGAGCAAAATATATTGCAGAAAATTTTTTAACAGATATAAAACTTGTCAATTCTGTTAGAAACTGTCTAGGTTATACTGGAACATATAAAGGAAAAAAAGTATCTGTCCAAGCAAGTGGAATGGGTCAAGCAAGCCTTGGAATTTATGTTCATGAATTATATAATTTTTATGATGTAGAAAAAATTATTAGGGTTGGAAGTTGTGGTGGTATATCTCCTAATGTGAAAGTTGGGGACATTGTTGTTGCCATGACATCTGCTACTGACAATGCTATGACAAGTAATCTCATCCCTGGATATAAGTTGTCTCCATGTTGTGATTACGAATCACTTCAGAATTATATGAAGATTGATCCCACAGCGCATGTTGGACAAATTGTTTCTAGTGACTACTTTTATAATCCAAATGAAAAATGGTATAAATCATTTATGGATATGAATATTCTTGCTGTTGAAATGGAAACACATGTTCTTTATAGTCTTTCTATGCGCTTTGATAAAAAATCTTTATCAGTAAATACTGTCTCTGATCATTTTCTTGGAGGTAAAGTTATGACTAGTAAAGAAAGGGAAATGGGATTAAATAGCATGATTGAAAAAATATTGGAGAGTGTGAAATGAAAATTTGTATTTTAACGATCGCGACAAATAAGTATATCAATTTTGTTCAAAAACTTTATGATAATATTGAAGAATATTTTCTCCCTGAACACGAAAAAAACTGTCTTTTAATTACTAATCATGAGTGCGAATCCTCTGATAATGTGAGGATACATAACATAGATCATGAACCATGGCCAATGCCAACTTTAAAGAGATATAATTATTTCTTAAAAGAAAAAGATTTTATCATGCAACATGATTATTGTTTTTATTTTGATGTTGACATGAGAATTGATAGTGTTGTTGGTGAAGAAGTATTAGGTGATTTGGTTGCTACCAAACATTTTTATAAACTGTTTGAAAAACCAGAGCAGTTTAGTTATGAGAGAAATCCAAATTCATTAGCATACATTCCTGTTGGTGAAGGAAAATTTTATTATGCTGGAGGTTTTAATGGTGGTAAGACAGAAAAATTTATGGAGATGTCTGAAGTAATTGCTGATAGAGTTAATAAAGATCTTGAAAATGATATTATTGCTGTTTGGCATGATGAATCTCATATGAATAGATACATGATTGACAATCCTCCAACCCTTGAATTATCACCGGAGTATTGTTATCCAGAACCTGAATTGGGCAGACACTCTCAATTTAATCCAAAAATTATTGCTTTGTTAAAAAATCACAATGAAATTAGATCTTAGAGAAATTCCTATCATCTATATCAATCTTGATAAAGATGTAGAAAGAAAAGAAAAAATAGAAAGCACGTTAATTGATTTGGGATTTAAAAATATAATTAGATCCCCTGGTGTTTTGCACCCAACTGGAAATCGAGCTGGGTGCTCTTTAGCACAACATAATGCACTTCATGAGGTTGATCCCCCATTCATTATCTTGGAGGATGATGCCACTCCATATAATTTTAATCCGATTATAGAATTTCCTGATGATGCCGATGCAGTATATCTTGGAATTTCATCTTGGGGCAGAATGAATGGACATTCGGGTCCTTTTGTGCAGTATGAAAGGATTGACTCTAACATCAATAGAGTTTATAATATGCTAGGAACACATGCAATCTTATATTTAAATTTTGAGTATGTTTCTGTATCTAAAAAAATTTCATATCATCAATATGAAATAGAAGATTATATTGATATTGGTTTTACTGATATTCAAAAATATTATAATGTATATTGTTTTGACACTCCATTATTCTATCAATCTAGTTCTAATGGGACTGATGGAAAATTAAGTGGATACCCTTCTCAAGAATGCTTTACTTATCAAAGACCATATTGGTTACCATCTAGAATTTATTAAAAATGACAAAATCATTAGTTACTGGCGGTGCAGGATTCATTGGATCTAATCTTGTAGATAAACTTTTGGAATTGGGACATGAAGTTGTCGTAATTGATAATGAATATTCTGATGCTCATGAGCAATTTTATTGGAATCCGAAAGCACAAAATCATAAGTATGATATTCGTGATTATGAAAACACAAGACCTCTTTATGATGGTGTAGATTATGTCTTCCACATTGCTGCAGAGGCAAGAATTCAACCAGCTATTCTGAATCCTATTGAGGCAGTTAGTATTAACTGTGTAGGCACAACTACAGTGCTTCAGTGTGCAAGAGAAGCAGGTGTTGAGAGAGTGATGTATTCATCTACATCATCTGGATATGGATTTAATTCTCCACCAAATAGAGAAAATCAACTTGATGATTGTTTAAATCCATATTCAGTATCAAAAGTTGCTGGTGAAAAACTATGCTCCATGTATACTGATTTGTTTGGATTAAAAACTATTATTTTTAGATACTTTAATGTATATGGTGAAAGACAACCCATTAAAGGACAATATGCTCCTGTTGTAGGAATATTTCTTAGACAAAAAGATGCAGGAGAAGCACTGACAATTGTTGGGGATGGTGAGCAGCGTAGAGATTTTACTCATGTTTCTGATGTTGTGAATGCTAATATTCTTGCTGCAACAAAAGATGTAGATGATAAATCTTTTGGTCAAGTATATAATATTGGCAATCGTAAAAATTATTCCGTTAATGAAGTTGCCAATATGATTTCCGATAATCAAATAAATATTCCTGCTCGTATCGGTGAGTCAAAAGTTACTCTTGCCGATAATAGTAAAATGATGTCAACTTTTGGGTGGATTCCAAAAGTTAAACTTGAAGATTGGATTGGAGAACAATTATGATACATATTTTTACCTCAGTTGTTAATAGACCAGAATTTGTTATTATTCAAAATAAACTTTTTAAAAAGTTTTTAAAAAATGAATATAAGTTTCACATTGTTGATGACTCTATTGATAATAAAATGACGGAGCAATTTAGAAATATCTGCTCTGATAATGATCTTGAATATTATAAAACTCCAAAAGAGTTGGAGCATTTAAATCCATCAACAAAAGTTGGTAACGTAATTCAATGGGCATTTGATAATATTATTAAAAAATGTTGTGCATCTGATATAGTATTTTGGTCAGACTCTGATATGTTTCTCATTGATGATTTTGATATTGAAGAATATGTTTCTGATTGTGTAATTGCTGGACTTCCTCAACATAGAGGTCATATTAGATATATGTGGAATGGTATTATGTTTTTCAACATGCCAAAATTAATAGCACTAGATCCAAATATTAACTTTAATATTGACTATATTGATGGACATCATTTAGATACTGGCGGAGAAACATATCATTATTTTAAGAGAAATAATATTGATATGAAACCAACTGACGCTAATGGTGTAATTTATCCCACACATTTTAATAATATTGATTTACAAAAAGATGCTGGTGGATACAATATGGAACTTCATCTCGACGGTAAGTTTTTACATTATCGTGCTGCAAGTAATTGGCACTCTAACTGGAGAAGTTCTGATGATCCTTTAAATAAAAAAACAGAAATTTTTAACACTATTATAAATGATTTGTTAGAAGATAATGTATAAACTACAAGTATTTCTTTGGACCATTGTTGCTGAATTAGAATATCAATTGTATCCATGGAAATCATCAAAACCTCCCCAGTGGGCAGTTGATAGATATAATGTTGATGGTGGTCAACATCATGAAGTTTACGAAGAAAAATTAAATTTTGATTGGCTAAAGCATCATGAAGATAAAATAGCAAAACTTCAACTTGAGATGATACACGTCATGAAAGAAATTGATCGATTAAAAAAACATGGATAGAAATAAAGCACTATACAAACTCAAAGGTCTTCCTCCCATATATTATTTGAATCTGGATGAGCAACCAGAAAGAAAAGAATATATGGAAGAGCAGTTTAAGTATTGGGAAATTAAAGATTATACTCGTATCTCTGCGTATGATGGTAGAGATGGTAGAGATCTTGGAGATATATTGAAAGGTTGTTATCCTGATATGATGTCTTCTGGTGAAGTAGGATGCGTAACTTCACATCTTAAGGCACTTAAGTATTTTCTTGAAAACTCTGATGCTCCATGTGCTCTTATTATGGAGGATGATTGTGATATCTCTACGGTAAAATATTGGCCATTTGCATGGAAAGATTTCTTTTGTAAAGTGCCGTATGATTATGATGTTGTGCAGTTAGCAATTATTAATCCGGCACAGGTTCATTTAAAAATGCATCGCAGGTTTGTGAATGATTTTTCTACTGCTTGCTACATGATTACACGCCGTCATGCACAAAAACTTGTTGATCTTCATGTGCGTGGTGATAAGTATAAACTTGATAATGGTGTCAAACCAAGAGCAGTTGCCGATGACTTGATTTATAATTCAGGTAATACATTTGCTATTCCTCTTTTTCTTTATAAGATTGAATTAGGATCTTCAATTCATGATATTCATGTGAATGTATTTCATAAATCAAGTCATGAAGGTCTTTGGGGATTTTGGCAACAGCAAGCAAATCAAGTGGATGATTGGAATGCTATTTTTGATTATGACCCATACTTTGGAACTCTTCCTCCAGGGTTTGAGGGTAAGTAATAATACTTACTATGTCGGGAAACCGTAACAAGAGGGGCTTGACCCCTCTTTCTTTTTGCTATATAATATTGTAACGTTTCTTCACAAAACTACAATGACTGTAACAACTAACGAGCGTGGGCAACAAAACATGTGGGCAA
>Ga0075478_10000363_pt1 | contig 16417 bp, 14 predicted proteins | sample DEB08_DNA_15_FD_71483 | JGI IMG/M metagenome (GOLD analysis project Ga0075478, IMG submission 71483) | Aqueous microbial communities from the Delaware River and Bay under freshwater to marine salinity gradient to study organic matter... | ecosystem: Environmental > Aquatic > Marine > Coastal ...
TGACGAACTGGCGATTCTATGATAACATCTATACGGAGCGCTATATGGGCTTGCCTTCGGATAATGGCGATGGCTATGATGCCGATAGTCCGCTCTCGCATGTGGACGGCCTTCAAGGCAAGTACCTACTGATCCACGGAACGGGCGACGATAATGTGCACGTGCAGAACTCCATGCGTATGGTGGAAGCCTTGGTCCAAGCAGATAAGGATTTTGATTGGTTTGCCTACCCGGATAAAAACCACGGCATCTACGGAGGCAATACGACGATGCATTTGTACCGCATGATGACGGAATTCATTGCTGAGAATTTATAAGAATTGGTCCCTAGCCGCTCTTAGAAATAAAATGTATACTTGTTGAACACTAAAAACACCTAAACATGAGTGATCAATCTATGAAGCATCCACCAGCGCTGTGGACGCTTTTCTTATCGGAAATGTGGGAACGTTTCTGTTACTACGGAATGCGCGCCCTTCTTGCACTTTTCCTTATTGAGTCAATGATGAAAGGCAATTCCGAGGCCTTCTTGATTTACGGAGCCTATACCGCGTTAGTTTACGCTGCGCCTATCCTCGGGGGTCGCCTTGCCGATAAATTCTTAGGTTACCAATACGCCATTATGCTCGGCGCCGTCCTCATGTCTATTGGGGAATTCCTTATTGTCGCCAGTACCGACCTATTAGATTTAGACCGCGCCTTGCGGGATTCATTGATGCTTATAGGTATGGGTGGATTGATTGTTGGTAACGGTTACTTCAAGGCCAATATCTCAACCATTGTAGGAAAGCTTTACGCAGATGGTGATCCGCGTCGCGATTCCGGTTTTACCATTTTCTACATCGGTATTAACGTAGGTGCCCTACTAGCAACAACGGTGGTAGCAGTAGTCGGTAAACAATACGGTTTCGAGTACGGTTTCAGCTTGGCTGGATTAGGAATGCTTGCCGGTCTTTTCATTTTCTGGAGTGGACGCAAGAAATATGCGCATGTGCCAAATATTAATATTACCGAAGCTGGACGTGAAAAATGGCTAGGAATGGAACGCTGGAAAAGCATCACCATCTTATCCCTATTACTGATTCCTTTGTGTTACGTGCTCATATCTCAAAACAATTGGCTCATTTATCTTTTGATTGGCATCTTCGTATTGGTGGTATTCCAATTAATATCAGCTGGAGTTAAAGAAGGTGGCGTTTGGAGAGACCGTATGATTGCATTGACTATCATGATGGTCATCAACATCATTTTCTGGGCCGCATTCGAGCAAGCAGGAACTTCATTGACGCTCTTCGCAAAGGAAAATGTCAACCGTATGGTAGGTAGCTGGGAAATGCCGGCGACCATGACGCAATTCTTTAACCCATTTTTCATCATCACCTTTGGTTCACTATTCTCGTGGATGTGGATTAAGCTGGATGCCATAGGTAAAAACCCTTCCATTCCGATGAAGTTTAGCTACGGTATCCTCCAGTTAGGTGCTGGTTTTTTGGTAACGTTAGTGGCAATAAATTTTGCGAATGATGCGTTCCAGGTACCTTTAATTACGCTTGTATTCCTCTACATGCTTCATACTACTGGTGAATTATTCTTGAGTCCTATCGGTCTGTCTATGGTAACTAAACTTGCACCTAAAAATATTGCAGGTACCGCAATGGGCGGCTGGTTCTTATCCTTTGCAATGGCAAACTATCTAGCGGGTGCGATTGCAACGTTGACGGGTGGTGAAAGTCATGGTGGTGAAACCATTGTACTTTCCGCAGAGGAAGGCCTACACAAGTATGTTGATACCTTCTCTACCCTAGGTTTTGTGCTCATTGGATTCGCAATTCTCATTGCGTTGTTGAGTAAACCATTAAATAAATTAATGCACGGCGTCGTATAAGCTTTAGCATAATTTTATAACTAAAACCCCGCGCCGTGGCGCGGGGTTTTCTATTTTAGGGGTATGAGAAAATTTGCCTTACTCCTACTACTCAGTCTTACGGTTAGTACTAACGCGCAAGAGAAGATTCAATGGATGTCCATTGAAGAAGCGTATGCCCTGACCTTGACCGAAGCAGCACCGAAGAAAATCTTCATTGACGTGTATACAGATTGGTGCGGATGGTGCAAGCGTATGGATAAAGCAACCTTCCAAAATCCAGAGGTAGCAGCCTACATGAATGCGCATTACTACAATGTGAAATTTGATGCAGAGCAAAAAGAAGCCATTGAAATGTTGGGCAATACCTTTGAATTTGTTCCACAAGGTAACCGAGGGTATCACGAACTTGCCGCAGCACTACTCAATGGAAAAATGAGCTATCCCACTGTAGTCTTCATGAATCCTAAATTCGAAATGCTAAGTCCAGTCCCTGGATACCAAGAGGCCACTCCATTTTTGAAGGTAGCAACGTTCTTTGGTGATGATATCTACCGAACGGTCCCTTGGGAGGAATACGCAAAATAATAGCACAATAAAAAGCCCCGCATTGCGGGGCTTTTTGTTAAAACTTAAAATCGTAACCCTTCAGGGTCAATTTATCGTATTTCTGCTGATTGAATTCATACAATCTGCTCGGCTTCTTATTTCCTGGTGCCTCAAATACCGTTTCTTCAGTATCAATCAAAAGCTCACTGCGCATAAACTTCTTGCGGAAATTACGCTTATCCAGGTCTTTACCGAGACATTGCTCATATAAGGAGTGGATCATATTAAACGTGAATTGCTTAGGCAACATTACAAAACCAATAGGACGGTGTTTTACACGGCGCTTTAGACGCTCGTAAGCCATTTCTAAGATTTCGTTGTGGTCGAATATCATTTCAGGCCTGTCGGCTAATGCAACCCACTTATAACCTGGCGTTTTCACCTCTTTGACCAAATCCCAATTCAATAAAGCGAAATAGGCAATATTCACCACACGCCCCATAGGATTACGGTACACCTTTGCAAATGCATTCAGCTGCTCTAAGTATATTTTCTCCACACCTAGTATCCGATTCATCATGCGTTTCGCAACTTCTTCAACACTCTCTCCAGCCGATACCCAATTACTAGGCAACATCGGAGCGCCTTTATACGGCTCTTGTGATTTTTCGCCAATTAACGCCACTAAGCGTTCTCCGTCGAACGCCATTAATACTACTGAAGTCCCTAAGGCAACATCAAATTTCATATTACTCTATTTTAACACAAAAATATAAAATGTCATATTGGGACCACTGTTTTCATGTTAATTTATAGTAAAATCAATAGTTTTCAGACAATGAGTCCCAAGATGAACCTATACAACGCATGAAAATTGAATTTTGTTCTAAGCCGTAATAAAGGAAACTAAAAAAGAAAAATAGTGCTAGAACGCCTCACCGATAAAAAAGTAAACGCCACTGCCCTCGCGAGTAAACGCCAGATCGATTCGGGTATAAATATCTTTCTCAGGAAAAATAAGGTAGCGCAGACCTGCACCCGCTGTAGGCAACATGGCATCCCACGAAAAAGAGGTTGAAGAACCGTAGACTTGGCCGGTGGCGACAAATGCACTGGCGCCCCATTTCTTAGAAAAAGAAAATGGTAAAATGCGGTATTCTAATTGGGCCGCCACTAAATTTTGATCGCGGTAACGACCCAAATAATACCCACGCATCAAACTCTCGCCGCCCATCAACGCCAGCATATTGAACGGCGCTTCACCCGATGTGAACTGGCCATAGACCTGACCTGCTACGACGCGATTCTTTCCCATGGGCCGATACACACGGTTGTCTGTTATGTATGAGGTAAATGAAAAATCGCTGCCAAAAACTTCCGAATAATTCAAAAACGCCCATTCACTGTAAACTCCCTTGCGTGGATTCATCGCATTATGAATATTATCATAAAGGACTCCTACACCAAACCCTAGATTTGAAGAGCCGTTGGGGCCTATTTCTGGCGCCTCAAAATTCATCGCCGTATTTTGATAGGATACATTGCCCAATCGTTGGTAGTCCAGTTCTAAACCTACATATAGCGAAGGAACCACTGCGCGTAAAAAACGCTCTTTTACTAAGGTGTAATTGCCGTCGATTAAGGCGCTATACTCCTCCGGAGAACCGGGCCCTACCCCATAATAAAACAAGGGAAAACTTTGGTATCGAACTTTACCATAGATGAACCACAAATTTTCATCCGTGTAGACCGCATGGTCCAACCAAAGGCCATATTGATTCTCTAAAGTGTAGAAAGTGAATGCTTTTAGCTCACTCAATCTGTTCGATAAATCATTCTTAGCCGAATAGATATAAAGGCTGGACACACCGAACTCCCAGCGCGTTTCAGGCGAGTAGGCAATGGTGGGGTAATTAATTAGTTTGGGATCAGCAGGGTCATGAAGTGTATCGTTAAGCAATCGGTCGAAGTAGTGTAAATAACCACTTTTACCAACGGGTCCCTTCGTCTGACCGACACAAAGCGAGGCTATGAATAAAAAGAATAAAAAATATACGAGCCTCATGGGTTGGATTGAATCCGCTAAATATAGAGTTTATCCAAAATAAAGCCACATTCGAATGGGGTTATCGTCTGTATTCGTCTAACTTGATGGAAAATTGAACGAAATGAAAAAATGGATAAAATGGTTTCCGGTGGTAATTGCTCTGGTAGCACTCTTATATTCCGTTAGTCTCGGATTGACTGGACACACGACTGAAGCACAATATACCTCCCACTGGCCAGGTACGCTTTTACTCTTTTATTTGGTAATCGAAAAAATCAGAAGCTAATGGACCTATCCATGTACATCGTTGGCTTTCTCATTTTTTCAAGCTATTTGGTTTTTTTAGTTTGGAACATCAACTACGGATCAAGAAAGCAAGACGAGGAAAACTAAAAAATATCCTTATGGGCTTTTCCTTTGCGAAAAAGTCGATAGTTAAAAGCCGATTATAATAGAAAAAGCCCCGCATTACTGCAGGGCTTTTTTAAAGGGTGAAAGACGGGGTTCGAACCCGCGACCTCCGGAACCACAATCCGGCGCTCTAACCAGCTGAGCTACAATCACCATGTTTAGGGCCGCAAATATAATCGGAAACCGAGAATATGTGCAACCAATATTTACTTTTTTAAAAGACCACCCATAAGGTTAATACGCACAATACCAACAAGAAGGTCAAAGCCCTTGTGGTACTGCTCATTGGCACAACATTAGCCTTACTCCAAACCAACGTCTCGTCGTCGTAACTCTCCGCATCTGGACGCAAAAGACTTACACCTACCAAGATTATCGAACATATGGCAAAAAGCAATAGGGCGTAGTGAAGGAAGTTCATGTTTACCATCCAACCAATAAAGCCGGTATACTCCCCTGCTGCTACCTCTAAAGATAACCGGCTAACGCCAAGAACTGCGCCGGTTAATAGTGCCCATTTAGCACCGGCAGCATTGATCTTTTTGAAGAAAATACCTAGTAAGAACACTGCTGCAATCGGCGGTGAAATGTAGGCCTGTATGGACTGAAGCTGCTGAAACAAACCGCCTTGAATAGCTTGCATTAATGGAATCCAACCGATACCAAGAGCCACTAAGACAACCGTTGAAATGCGTCCGGCATTGACTAATTCCTTATCTGAAGCTTCCGGACGGTACTTTTTATATACGTCGAAGGTTATGAGCGTGGAACAACTGTTAAAAACCGAACTCAACGAAGACATCAGAGCTGCCAACAATCCTGCCACTACCAGACCGCGAAGTCCGGCCGGAAGCACTGTTTTTACCATCAACGGCAAAGCTGCATCATAGCGAGTTTCTCCGTCGACAACGAACGTAAGCAATTCAGGGTTCTTTTGCGCTAGCGCATAGGCAATAACACCAGGAAGCATAAAGATGAAGATGGGTAGTAATTTCATATAACCACCAAACAGTGCGCCTTTGCGAGCGGTATCGATATCTTTTGCAGCAAGCACGCGCTGTACAATGAATTGGTCCGTACACCAATACCAGACACCTAAAATGGGAGCCCCAAACATAATTCCAGTCCACGGGTAGCTCGTATCGCTCGCAGGGCGCCACAAACTCCAATGCTCCGGCGTGGTATTCGCAACCAATTCTTCTACTCCTCCCAATTCTCTTAATCCAAAAACGGTGAGCACAATGGAGCCACCAACGAGGACAAACATTTGCATCAAATCAGTATACACCACAGCCTTGAAACCACCGAAAATGGTATATACCCCCGTGGCAACGACAATAACAATGGCACCCGTCCAGAAATTAATACCCAGCAATGCAGTAAAAACTATTGCTCCTGCGAAAATGGTAACAGATATTTTTGTCAGAACATAGGCCACAATGCTGACATAAGATAAATAAGTACGCGCCCATCCGTTGTAACGTTTTTCTAAAAATTCAGGCATAGTAAATACACCGGAACGCAAGTAAAAAGGGACAAAAACCCAGCCTAACAGAATGAGAATTAAAGAAGCCAACAGTTCAAATTGGCCCGCGACCAGTTCACCTGCGGCGCCCTGTCCAGCTAACCCAACGAGGTGTTCAGAACCAATATTTGATGCAAAGAGCGAGGCGCCAATAACGAACCAGCCTAAGTTTCTGCCTCCTAAAAAATAATCTGCAGCTTCGCCGTTTTCGCTTTTTCTAGAACCACTGTAAAAGGCAATAATAAAAACGAGGATAAAATAAATTCCAACAACGATGTAATCTGTTCCGTTCAGCATGTGTAAGCGCGTTTAGCGTTCGAATGGACCAATTTAGTGCAGAAAACAGAACTAAAGCCCTTTAAATACCAATCTCCTCTCCAACTTTCATTTGATTTGACTTTAAGCGTAACTTGGCGCAAGTGAAGACACCTAGGGTTTTACATATTGTCAAATGGTACCCACACGCAGCGGATCCTCAAAATGGAGTATTCGTTCGTAAGCACATCTACGCCACCGATTCCAATCCTTTGGTGCTTGGATTCCTTAACCATGCTGGTCCGCCAGAGCACGACGGAATGTGCACCTTATACGGAAGTAAAAACATGAGTACGGCGGCTAAATGGGGTGCCTATTTCGCGAAGGTTAAGTCCGTTCAACCCGAGCTAATTCACTTCCACTGTTTTGCACCTGATCTAGCCCCTTTGCTTTGGTTTGCAAAACGTGCAGGCATCAAAACCGTGCATTCGGAACACTGGTCCGGCTTCTTGGCGCAACATCCCAGACCCTTGCAAGGTTGGCGTAAATCATTGGCCCGTTGGTATATGAATCAGTGCCACATCGTACTGCCGGTAAGCTCGGTACTATCTGATGGCATTAAAGCACTTGCGCCTGACTCAAGAAGGAATATTGTACCTAATATCATCGACAGTGGAGTTAGAAAAGACACCGAGAAACGCCCATGTACCAGCATTTGTGTGGTTGCTGATGTCGTCCTTTCCATCAAACAGCAAGATAAAATATTTGCAGCCTTCTCTGCTTTACCACGTATGCAGTTCGAACTTCATTTTTACGGCGGCGGACCCGATGAATCTACCCTTTCGCAAATGGTTAAAAACCATTCGAATGTCTTTATTCACGGTCGCAAATCCAACGCTGAAATTCTTGATTTACTTCCACAACACCATGCGCTCGTTCTTTACAGCGCCTATGAAACCTTCGGGATAACGGTATTGGAAGCACGGCAGGCGGGATTGTGGGCGATCGTGAAGAGTGAGTTTGGTTGTGCGCCTTTTTACGATGAAGGCTGTATCATAGTTACCTCGGATGAAGCACTCCATACAGCACTCGAAAAAGTGAGGGAATTACCGCGCCCGGAAGCCGCAGAATTCAAGGATTTATCATCTCACAGTATCGGTAAGAAGCTGAGAACGATCTATTCAAAACTTCTCTACGCATAGAATGAAGCGGTTTAAGGATTTCCACTTATATTTATCCAACCACAAAAAACATCTTTTATGAAGAAATTAATACTCGCTTTTGCTGGTCTTAGTGTTATTGGAGCTACTGCACAAGAAGTGCGTACGGACCTAGGACGCAGCTCAGAAATGTATACTGCATCGCATGCAGATGGCATTCCTTACAAAACCTCTGCACATAAGCAGAGTTCTGCAGTAGCAATAGGTACTGCACCAAACGTCTATGGTGCCGGTTTTGGGCCGAAAACCAATATTTGGGCGGACGAAGATTTAAATACCATTGCATTTATTCACCGCTCAGACTACTCGAGCAACGGAGATAATAGTTCAGGTAGTTTGCGTTTTGACTACAGCACCAACGGAGGTTCTACATGGACTTCTAATGCTGGTCCCATTTGGAATCCTAACTTAAGCGGTTATGCATATCCAGGATTCGCTCGTTACCCGAGAATTGGTATTCTTAATGAAACAGGGAATACTAACCCCCTCAATGCAAGTGTAGCTGTTTGGGCACCAACTCTTGTTGGAACCAATGGTGGTGCTTGGGGTGGCGCTTTAATGGGCACCCATAAAATGGACAATACGACAACCAATGTTTCTGTTGATACTACAGGTGGTCACTTGACATTAGATAATTCATACGTCGATGGCGGTAATTTCTGGGGACTGAGCTTCCATCAACCAGACTACGACGTAGAAGAGTACACAGATACCGTATTGGTTTGGAAAGGAACTATGGACTGGAGCACTGACTCTATGACCTATGTAGAGCACAGAGCCTACATGCCGGTAACCAATGACGCTACAAATGGGAAAATTGTAGGTGATGCCAACATTTTCTTTGCTGCCAATGGTACCACAGGCTACATAAGCCTTGAAGCATACGACAGTACCCTAGCGCCTGCTAAAGTCATACACCCATACTTAATTAAAACAACCAACGGCGGTTCTTCTTGGGGTTCAATAATGGGACCTAATCTTGATGAATTAGTTGATAATGGTTCAGGCGATAGCTTGGTTACCATTTTCGACCTTATCACTGGCGGAACTTGGAGTATCGGTCACTTGACCTCGTCTACGCGCGGTCACGACTTAGCTGTTGATGCCAATGGCAACCCGCACATGTTTGTGCACGTATTCCCAGGTACAGGAACTGCTGCCTCTGGTGGTACGCCTGCAGCTGATTTTAATTACTTCCCAGGTGTCAATCTTTTAGTAGACATCTTTACCACTGATGGTGGTCTTTCGTGGGATTGTAACATCGTGAGCCAGGTATTTACGTTTGACTTTGATTTCGATCCTACCAACGGTCCTGTACCAGAAGCAAACCGTCCATACATCTCAATGAACGCTGATAGAGACATGATGTTCTTCTCATGGTTTGAGACAGATACAGCCTATGCAAGCGGAACAACTGATAACCAATTTCCTGACTGGAGATGCCAAGGATATAATGTTATCGGTGATTCTTTAGAGGGTCCACAGACAGTGATGGGGACTTTTGGAGATGCGACTTGGGGTAACGTAGCCGATTGGGCATTTGACAATGGCGACGGAACACACCAATTGCACATGACTTATTCACCTATTGAAGATTTCGGTTCGTTTAGCGTATTGAATTCTATCGACTTCTACTACTTAGGTCAGCCTTACCCGAACAACATCGGTCTGGAAGAGCTTGAGCGCAACAACTTCGCTGTGAGCCAAAACTTCCCTAACCCAGCTTCAGGTATTACGAAACTGGCTATCGAATCTGCAGAAGCAGCAAACTACAACATGGTAGTTATGGACATGACTGGTCGTCTTGTTGAGATGAAAGATTTCGGTCGCCTTGACGCTGGCCGTCACATTCAAACAATTGATGTGACCAACTACGCCGCTGGTGTATACTTCTACACTATCGAAAGCGCAGGAAGCAAAATCACGAAAAAACTAATCGTGGAATAAGCGCGATTTTTTTCATAAGCAAACACCCCCGAGGCTTCCGCCTCGGGGGTGTTTTTTTTTCGCCTACCGTTCGGCCGCGCAATGGGTCTTTACCCTTCAGTAAATTTTAATATTTAAGTAACTGATCTACCGCTTCTTTCAGCTTGGACTTCGCTAAAAATCCTTCTTCTAGCGCGGCATGAAAAGGCACTGGAGTTGGGTCCGAACTTACCGTAATCACCGGACCGTCAAGTGCCTCCCAGCATTCCTGTGCGATGCGCGAGGCAATGTGTTCGGCATAGCCGCCCACAGCGACATCTTCTTGCAAAACAATAACCTTACCGGTGCGCTCCACACTGGAGCGAATGGCATCAAAGTCTAAGGGGACGAGGGTGCGTAGGTTAATCAAATCTAATCGGCCCGTTAAGCCTTCTTCTTCTATCAAGTCTAATGTCCAATGAATGCCCATTCCATAGGCAATCACGGTTAAATCTGTTCCTGAATGAACGACATCCGCTTTACCTAGTTCCATGAATTGTGGACCCTCCTTCACTTCTTCACGGACAGTGCGGTACATGGCCTTGTGTTCGAAAAACAAAACCGGATTGGGCTCATTGAAGCTGGACATCAGAAGTCCTTTCGCCTCTCCAGGAAAAGCCGGGTAAACCACCTTTAAGCCTGGGACGTGAGTAAACCATGCCTCCGTACTTTGCGAATGAAACGGACCGGCAGCGACGCCTGCTCCTGTAGGCATTCGTACCACTACGTCTACCGCTTGACCCCAACGCCAATGGAGTTTCGCGAGGTTATTGACGATCTGGTTAAACCCAGTGGTGACAAAATCAGAAAACTGCATTTCCATCATGGCCTTGCCGCCGGCGATGCTCCAACCCAAAGATGCGCCTACTATCGCACTCTCGCAGAGCGGCGTATTGCGCACCCTGTTAGAACCAAATAAATCGGCCAATCCTTCTGTTGCTTTGAAAACTCCGCCATAAGGACCTATATCTTGTCCCATATAGACCAATTCCGGCCACAGGGCTAAACTTTCCTTCAATCCATCGTGAATGGCGTCGATAAGCCGCATCTCGCGCGATCCGGCTGTAGCATTTTCTGGAAGAGCCGGTACCGCAGCAAACAGATCGCTGGTACTCTCTGTTGCGTTGTAGCTTGGTCCATCAAGAGCCAAAGCAGCATGAAACGCTTCATCCACGCGCGCTTTAGCCTTCTCCATAGCAAGTTGCAGCGATTTTTCATCCGTGGCATAGCGATCTGGCTCGTGAAGAATCTTCACCATAGGCTCGTCCGACATGGCTGTATCGATCATGCCTTCTGGGTAATACTTAGTACCACTGGCCTCTTCGTGCCCTCGTATTCTGAACGTATTTGCTTCTAATAAAATCGGTTTGCCCTTCTCGCGAGCATAGGCCGCGGCATTGGTCAACTCCGAATAACATTCAGCTAAATTATTACCGTCAAAACTTCGGGCCTCCATGCCATAAGCAGGTCCCTTATCTACAAAACTTTTGAATTTAAATTGCTCTTCTTCTGGGGTACTTAACCCCCAGTAATTACGCTCTACGATAAAAACTACTGGTAATGACCAGACAGCTGCTACGTTCAGAGCTTCATGAAAATCTCCTTGAGAGGTTGAACCGTCGCCTGTAAACGCGACAACGCATTTGCCCGTACCCATTTGCTGTTCACGTAAGGCTAATCCGCAGGCTAAACCCAACTGGGCTCCTAAATGAGAAATCATTCCTACGATGTGATGGTCTTTACTACCAAAATGAAAGCTACGATCGCGACCTTTAGTAAATCCCTCTGGCTTTCCTTGAAATTGAGCAAAAAGACGTTCTAACTGAACCTCTCTCGCCACAAAAACACCAAGATTTCGGTGCATAGTGCAGATGTATTCATCCTTTTTCAAGGCATGAACGGCGGCAACTGAAATGGCCTCTTGTCCAAAGGAGCTGAACCACTTTGAGATTTTACCTTGACGCAGGTAGATGAGCATTTTTTCCTCAATAGCACGGGTTTGCAAAAAATCCTGAAGAAGCTCAGGCGGTAGCGGGTGGTTCATAACTTCTGTTGGTGTCATTAAGTTCCATTCGAACGACTGCGAAAAGGTAGTTATTTTTGTTGTATATAACCTATTTACAAACCGTATGTCACTCATTCCAAATTTAGATTTATCCAACTGGATGAGCGGGTCAACTGCTGATAAAAAAGCCTTTGCCGCAGATTTAGGAAAAGCCTACACCGATATAGGATTCGTAACCATTAAGAATCATGGTTTTAGCGATGCAATGCAAGACCAACTGTACGAAGAAGTGGCTGCATTTTTCGCACTAGATACCGAAACGAAAAAGAAGTATGAGCTTGAAAAATTAGCCGGTCAGCGCGGCTATACAAGTTTTGGACGGGAGCATGCAAAAGGTATTGCCGCTGCAGATTTAAAAGAATTTTGGCAAGTTGGGCAACCAGCACCAGCTTACAACGGCCCCGAATACCACGATAATATTTCAGTCAGTGAGCGCCCAGAATTGGCACCAACCTTTGTCAACGCCTACCAACAATTAGAGCGGATAGGTATGGAATTGCTCAGTGCTATAGCGAGTTATTTGGAATTAGATACCGACTACTTTGAGCCATGGGTAAAAGGCGGAAACAGTATCATACGTGCCATTCACTACCCTCCCATCACGACCGATCCAGGCGATAGTGTACGTGCTGGGCAACACGAAGACATCAACCTCATCACACTTCTCATGGGCGCCAGTGCTGAAGGTTTAGAGGTACTTAACAAACAAGGTGAATGGGTGGGAATTACAGCCATTCCAGGGTCTTTAGTTGTCAATGTTGGTGATATGCTCCAACGGTTAACCAACGGCTATTTAAAATCAACCACGCACCGCGTAGTGAATCCTCCGCAGGAAAAGTGGGCACAACCCAGATACAGTATTCCATTCTTCCTTCACCCTGTAGGAAAGATGCCGTTAAATGCTTTAGCGCAATGCATCAGCGAAGCTCGTCCGAAAGCTTTTACGGATATCACCGCTGGGGATTATTTAGATGAGCGCTTGGTAGAAATTGGCCTAAAAAAGAAATAACGTGCGCATTGATATCATTACTGTATTACCGGAATTGCTGGAAGGGCCGTTCGCACACAGCATCTTAAAGCGTGCGAAAGACAAGGGACTTGCAGAAGTTCACGTGCACCAATTGCGCGAGTTTGGTGCGGGTAAACACCAGCAAGTCGATGACTATCAATACGGCGGTGGTGCGGGCATGGTGATGCAATGTGAACCTCTTGTAAATTGCATTGAGGCATTGCAAAAAGAACGCAACTACGATGCGGTTCTGTACATGACACCCGACGGTACCCGATTCAATCAGCAGGATGCAAATGCCCTAAGTTTATTGGGAGACATGATCATCATCTGTGGACATTATAAGGGTATAGATCAGCGCGTGCGCGACCATTGGATCACACACGAATACAGTATAGGGGACTATGTCTTAAGTGGCGGTGAACTTGCAGCTGCAGTCATCTCAGATGCAGTTATACGTCTACTCCCTGGCGTTCTTAATGACGAAACCTCAGCACTTACAGACAGTTTTCAAGACAATTTACTGGCGCCACCGGTTTATACGCGGCCGGAAAATTTCAGGGGCCACATCGTACCAGAAGTGCTGCTAAGTGGAAATACCAAAGCCATTGATTTATGGCGGGAAGAACAGGCGTACCAGCGCACTAAAGCGAGACGTCCAGATCTTTTAGAAGATTAGTACAGGTGCACGTCTTTGATAGCTTCGCGACCTAGATGTTCGTTGATACTACTTATGATTTTTGACTTGACCATGAGCAGCTCTTTGCGCACGACTGCACTTTCCAATTGAATGTAAAGAATTTGATTTTGCACCTTTTTCTTGGTGGTTTGGCGCACAATAGAAGGCCCCATTAACTCATCCCACGCTTGCAATACGCGCGTTTCATCCGTACCTCTACGAAGACGGTATCGGTCTAGCCAAAGCGACAACGCCTCACCCATGGATTGTTCGTTAGAGACTTTGTATTTCGCCATCATCGGTAATTTCAAAGGTGCTGTGGTTCAATTTGAGGTGCTCACTCAACTCAAGCATACGCTCAGGGTGCGTATCGGTGATGAAAATTTGACCGAATTCTTCCGTATGCACTAAGCTCAGTAGATTTGCCACGCGGCCTTCGTCCAATTTATCGAAAATATCATCGAGCAATAAGAGCGGTGGCATCCCTAAATGCCGCTTGGTAATTTCGAATTGGGCCAATTTCAATGCGATCAAGAAACTCTTCTGCTGTCCCTGGGAACCCACACGCTTGATAGGATGTTCGCCCAAATGAAAAACAAGATCATCGCGATGTGTTCCGCTCGAGGTGTATTGCAGTACGCGGTCTTTAGCCTCATTCTCAGCCAATAAGTCCTGCATAGACGACTCGTGTAATGTGCTTTTATAGCGCACTCCCACAGTCTCTTTTCCTCCCGAGAGAAACTGATAATAATGCGTGAGCAGAGGCAATAATTCTGCAGCAAATGATTTGCGTGCCTCGAAAATAATAGCCGCATTTTGCGCTAATTGGTCGTTGTATAACCCAATCATTTCTGCATCGTATGTACGGTTTGAAGCAAAATATTTCAGCGTTGTATTGCGTTGTGTTAGGGCTCTATTGTAGGCCATCAATGCATTTAGGTACTGTTTGTCGTTTTGAGAAACGGTGGTATCCATCAATTTCCTTCGAGTCTCAGCAGCGTCGATAATCAAATCGCGGTCCATGGGTGTAATCATCACCACAGGCATGTAGCCCACGTGATCTGCTAATCTATCAATCTCCTTTCCATCGAGCCGAACTTTCTTTTTCTGCCCCTTTTTAAGTCCCAAATCGAGCACGTGTTCGTTGCCCTTGCGTTCTAATTTCGCCTTGAGTAAGGCCATACTCTCACCATGGGTGATATTCTGAGCATCAGTGGTGTTTAGATAACTTTTTGTTAAGGACAGATAATGCAACGCATCTAAGACGTTAGTCTTGCCATTACCGTTATTACCCGAAATGATGTTTACTTTAGGATTGAACAGCCAAGAAGAAGCTCTGTGGTTCTTGAAGTGAGTTAATTCTAATGCGTGAACAAGCAGGTTTTCCATAGGAACAAAAATAGGGCTCAAAGCATGAAAATTTATACTATTTTTGGCGGACTCAATTTAAACTAGCTATGGCTAAGAAGAACGCGCCTGCAGAACAGGATAACCTTGGATTTGATAACGTAGAACAAACACTAACGAAGACGGAACAGTTCCTCGAGAACAATGCACGTCAAGTTGGTATGGCAGTAGCAGCAGTAGTTGCCGTGGTATTGGCCTATTTCGCTTACAGCACTTACATCGTAGAGCCTAAAGCAAAAGAAGGTGCCACAGAGATCGCGAAAGCCATAAAATGGTTCGAGACCGATTCTATGGAATTAGCCCTAAACGGCAACGGTGCCTACTATGGTTTCCTCGATATTATTGACGAATTCGGCGGAACTGCCGCAGGAAACAGTGCTCATTACTATGCTGGTGTAGCGTATTACACATTGGGTGATTACGAAAATGCCATCGCATTCTTGGACGATTACGATAAATCTGATGCCGCCACTTCCGCAACTGCCTATGGTGTTATTGGCGATGCATTTGTTGAGTTGGGTCAAATGAATGATGCCGTGGATTTTTACAACAAAGCCGCTAATGCCACGGAGAACGACTTTACTACTCCGCTATTTTTGTGGAAAGCAGGGTTGGCCTATGAAGCGTTAGGTGAAAATGCTAAAGCAGTTAAGCTTTACGAGCGTATTGCCGATGATTACCCAAAAAGCCGTCAAGCTTCTGGAATCGCTAGCGTGATTGCTGCACTGAAATAAGATGGCAACCGCACACCAGCATTTGGATAGCACCAACAACGAGCAGGTTCCTTCCGGAGAAGGTAAACTCGTAGCTATTGTACGCGCTGAGTGGAATCATGAAATCACAAACGGTCTTGCTCAAGGTGCGCACGATACACTCGTGGCACATGGCGTAGATCCAAAGCACATCCTTCGAATAGATGTACCGGGTGCTGTGGAACTCACCTATGGTGCAAAACGCATTCACGAAAATGAAGAACCTGATGCGGTTATTGTCGTAGGTTGTGTCATTCAAGGTGAGACCAAGCACTTTGACTATGTATGTCAGAGCGTGACGTACGGCATTACCGAACTTAACCTCAGCTACGACGCACCAACCATTTTCTGCGTGCTTACGGACAATACTATGGAACAGAGTCGTGCACGTTCAGGTGGTATTCACGGCAACAAAGGAGTAGAAGCTGCAGTGGCCGCGCTAAAAATGATGGCGCTCTAATCAACCATCGACCACTTTTCTTGTTACTTTTAAGCAAACCCTAAAAAATTACAAATGAAAAATTGGATTCTCGGACTTGCCGCATTGGCATTGACTTTGCCTGCAAATGCGCAAGAACTTCCGCAACCCTCACCTACTTCTACTGTTGATCAAAGAATTGGTCTTACTGATTTTAGCATTACTTATTCTCGTCCTGCCACGCGTGGACG
>Ga0075478_10000365_pt1 | contig 16347 bp, 17 predicted proteins | sample DEB08_DNA_15_FD_71483 | JGI IMG/M metagenome (GOLD analysis project Ga0075478, IMG submission 71483) | Aqueous microbial communities from the Delaware River and Bay under freshwater to marine salinity gradient to study organic matter... | ecosystem: Environmental > Aquatic > Marine > Coastal ...
ATATTATTGCCGTATATTTCATTAAATTTATTGGAAACTGAACCGAGGTCCGTGCCGCCATCAATATACGGCAGCATATTTCTATGGTTATTAATAGTGACACCTAGCAGCATTACTCGGTTAGTAGCCGCATCAGTTCCATTATCATTTGTAGCAGATATCGCACCGCAATTGATACTAACACCTCCGTAAGCAGATATTGCTATACCATCATTAGCACCACTATTGTTGTGTCCTCTTATACTCATATTATCTTGAATGCCACTGCCACTACCGAAGCCACTTCTAAAATAGAAACCATCATTTTTAATATCAACTGAATTAAAAAAATCTATAAAAATATCATTTTTTAAATTTATGCTATTAACGTGTAGATTTCCAAAATAATTTGCCGCACTACCTAAATCCTCTGCGTTTACTCCATTCGGTATTATTGAAACGTATGGTTTTATACTGGTGCTCCTTATATCTAATATTGGATTAGAACCATTACAAAATAGACTTACACCATTACTAACAAAATTAGCTGTATTAATAGTAGTTGGATTTGAAACAGAACCACATACGAAATAACTTAATGCGGTAGAATTTACAGATATAGGTTGATATGATGCCGCAGTATTTTTATAATTGTTTAATTTAATTACATCGCCGTCCGCTTGAATTAATAAACCACTATTACTTCCTGCTTCATAAGAATATAAGCAATATTGCCTTTTCGCTACGCTTTCAAGAAATACTCTACTATCGCTATCTTCTATTTTTTGTTTTAAATGCTTATTATCAGCATAAACTACATTTTCATTCATATTGATACCCGTAGCGATAAATTCTTGATATACGGCTGCTCCTCTACGTAAGCGTAAATTTTCATCGGCACGACTGCCTACGTAGTCAGCTATAAGTGATTTATTCAATCCTACATTTAAATCATTAACATTTAACGGAATATTATTAACTAAATCTACACTACTATTTTTAACTTGTAATTTTAAATTTGAAGCACCTGTTCCGCCAGTATAAAAATTAATTTCATTATTGCCGTCTGCTAATAGCCGTATCGCCTCTTCATTCGTGTTTTCTAAAATTTGTGCTCTTAAATCTGCTAGACTTGTGCTATCTAAAAGACTTGCTCCGTATGCTGATACTGGTGTAAATGAGACGCTATTTCCTATATCAAACAACGGGATTTCCTGTGTTGCGTGCCGTCTATCACGTACTTTGTTTAATTTAACTCCTAAATTGCTTTGTGTAGGGTCTTTTAGGATTTTATGATGGGTATGACTTTGATTTCCAAATAAATCGTTAAATGACATTATATATATATAACTAAATATTAAATTTTATTTACCTTTCTGTATTTCCGCCGGTGTCAAATATTTTTCATAAGGATTAGTAATTCTAAATGGGAAACCTCTTTGCTTTAATTTAATGTTTTGACTATTAATAACTTTTGCTTGAACTTTTCTCCATTTATCGTATGCTTTCTCATCTGCTACACGTGTAGGTCTTGCTTTCGCACCTAACTTTTCATTTTTCGGTAAGAAATCTACATACGGATTAACAATTCTAAATGGACTTCCTTTTCTAATTAAATCTTTATTTTTCTCGTTAAATAATCTTGCCGATTGTAGCCTAAATCTCGCCATTTTATCTTCCATTTCGTTTCTTTTTCTTGCTATATTTTTTGACGCCATTTTATTCCTTGCTAATTCCCTTGGCGACATCTCACTTTGTTTTATTGTATAAGTTTTCATTTCCCACGGATATCTTGGTTCATCATCATCACCTTTGCTTTCTGCTAATGTTGTTTCCTCTTTACGTTCGCTATGTTGTCGCATTAGTTTAGGAGTAGGTTTTGCTTTCGGTTTTGCTTTGGGTTTTGCTTTGGGTTTTGCTTTCGGTTTTGCTTTCGGTTTGGATAGGAAGTTTTTACTATGCGGGAATAATTCTTTTTCTTTTTTCGGTTTGGATAGGAAGTTTTTACTATGCGGGAACAATTCTTTTTCTTTTTTCGGTTTTGCTTTCGGTTTTGCTTTGGGTTTTGCTTTCGGTGGAGGTTTAGGCGGTTTAGGGTAAATCTGTTTTCCAGTTGTTTTATCAAAGCATACCATATGTTCGCCTTTCTTACTTTCAAACCAACCAGCGCCACCGGTCATATTTAATTTTTTCATATGGTCGCTCCTTATTTTTTTAGTTAAAGCACAAATCTCTTTCTGTAAAGCATCACTATCGTTGCCCGACTTTCTACTACTTACAAGCATTATCAATCGTTTCATATCAGGTGTAAGTTTTTTTGGGTAATGTTTAGGGTGTAGTTTCATTCCCATTCCGCTCATAGAACTTTCGCTTTCACTATCGTCCGTTAATACTTTTAGTCTTGGTGCTCCGGAGGGCACAAATGCTCCTGGTCTTGGTTTTCTTGGTTCTCCGGAGGGCACAAATCCTCCTACGGGGTCTTGCGGTGATGATGTCGTGCCTAACCTACCACGCCCCCTCTTTTTACTAGCAAGCGCAACTTGTAATCTTTCTCTTGTTGTTTCTATTACTTCCATATATACTTTTGGATGTGTGCCCTCCACTTCAATAGCATTTAATAGTCCTATAGCAATTTCTATTTCAGTGGGAAGCATTTTTCTTATTAAATTTGCTGGATACAATTTTTTTCTTTTATCTTTATCGTTTAATTGTAATAATATACCTTTCGCACTTCCTAATGCTTTTATCTTTGCTACTACGTTAGGGGTTCTTCCAGTAATGCCAGTTCTTTTTCTTTCTTCCGCCGAACTCACAAACTCCTCTTCAAACTCTTCTTTCATTGTTTTATCACGAGGTTTTGTATCACGTGGAGGTGCTGGTTTTAATTCTTGTTTAGTTCTTTCTAAATCTAAATCTTTTATACCGCCAGTGGATATAGAACGACTAATCTGTCTAGGTGGAAAAGGTGGTTTTCCAGCGGGGGGTCTAGGTTTTCTTACTGGTGGTGCTTCCTTTCTTTCTTCATCAATAACAAGATTTCCCACGTCAGCAACCTCACCAATACCAAAGACGCTCGGTGGTTCAGTAATTATAGCACGATTTATTACACTACTTATTACCGGCGATTGTGTCCTAATCTGTCTTGCTAAATTTTGAACCGCCAACATTTTAGCAGTTTTCTCTTTTTGGTACATTTCGCTCTGTTTATAAAATTCACTTTTTTTAAAATAACGCTTCTGTTTCAAATCGTCCTCTAACAACGCTAACGTATCCGCAAGTGCTTTCAATTCATTTGCTTTTTTATTATCAGGCATTTATATATATATATAAATATAATAAAATAAAATAAATTAATAAAATTAAAATGTTATTATATATTATAATATAGAGAGATATGAGTAAAAAAACTCCTAAAATGATGAAAAAAGATAAATGCCTGTTTAATATTGATAATATGGACGATTTAGCAAAAGATAAAAAACAAAGCGATAAAGGCGCACAAATCCACCCACTACTCCCAAAACACCCCTTCCGTATCCTAATGGTAGGTGGGTCAGGGCAAGGCAAAAGTAATTTACTTATCAATATGGTATATAAACCGATGGTTGCTTTTGATAGATTATACGTGTATTCTTCTATGATAGACCAACCTAAATATAAATTTCTAAAACGACATTATGATACAATGGATAAGATGCTGGAAAAAGATTATGGAATAAAACGCAAAACGATACAAGTATGGAAAGACACATTAGAGGGTATTGATAAATTGTTAGATGAACTGGACGCAGATTATAAAAATCTAATAATTATAGACGATTTTTCGTGTGCCCCTAGCAAACAAGAGCAACAGGCAATAGATATTCTTTATACGAAAGTCCGTCATAAGAATACATCAATTATAATATTAGGGCAATTATATTTTAGACCACCGAGCACCCGTGCTGTAAGGAATAACATAACACACGCCATCTTGTTTCAAAATTATAATAATAGAGAATTACAACTATTACAGATGGAATTAGGGAGCGACCTTCCACGAGGACAATTTAAAAAACTTTATAATTACATATTAAGCGAAAAATATAATTTTATGGTAATAGATAATGATAGTCAAGATAGACGATTACGTTATAGGAATAAATTTGATGGTTTGTATGAAGGTCCATTAGGAAATTACGATGCTAACTATTTTCGTCCAGCGTCTTATGTAGATAGTGATGAAGAGGAAGAAGAATATTAAATTAACTTATACCAATCCTTTTTAAAATATCTAAACATTCTATAATCTGTTTGAAAAATCTTCCATTTAGTAGATGCTAATATTTTTTTAAACGTAGGTGTTTGTATTGCGTCCAGTATTAAATCGCCTTCTTCCTTTGATGATATAGGTATTCCAAACGATATTTGCGACATTCCATATTTCCCCTCGTAATCATTTTGCTCTTTGTATGAATATTGTATGCCATTAAAATTTAAAATTACTTTTGCTACGCCGATGTGCCCTTTCTTATCTTTTTTAGCATACCATAACCCTACCCCATCTTTGTTTATCGTATGAACTACTGGATACTTATGTTCGTTTGTTTTTATTTTACTACATATTTTTCTTTTACTCCATATAAAATATTTTGTATAACTAAATATAACATCTATTCCTTCTTCATTATCATTTACTAATATTTTGTTTATATCATCATAAGCATAATTCGCTAAAAATGGTAATTCATTAAGTCTAATATGGTGCGTTTCTCCTAATTCATCAATTATTTCTGTTTCTGTATTATTCTCTCTATTCTTCATAATAAATAAATCAATCCTAAAACTAACATTAAAAAATTTAATACAATCATTAACTCCATATATACGTAGGTAAGTAATTTGTTTATTAGACATTATTTTCCATAAATTACGAAACTTTGTTGAAACGCTCCTCCAAGTTTGCGGTATTATAAAGCATAAGTATCCATCATATTTTAAATTTTCTAATGATTTTTTTATAAATTCATTCCATATATTAACATTTGCTCTTGTTCCGTATTCTAAATTTCTTTTATATTTTTTACCATTAAAAGGAGGGTTTCCAATAATTAAGTCAAACTTATCTATACCGAATGCCTCTTTCCAACCATCATCTAAAAAACTTCCGCAATATATATTTGCGTCATCGCCAAAGATATATTGAGAGATTTTTACATTTTCTTCATTTAGTTCAACCATATATAACATATTTTTTATTATATGAGTTTTTCTCTCTTCTTCATCTAATATAACGTTGCTTAAACTTTTATTTAATCTATCAAAAACAACCATAGGAAAATTACCAACACCATTCGCAGGTTCTAACCATTTTAAATTAGGATTGCTCCATACTTCATTATCTAATTTATCTAATAATTCTTCTATTAAGTTTATCGGTGTAAATGCTTCACTATATTCATTTTTCGTATCTATATCTGTATATAAGTGGGTTATTATTTCTGTTTCTATATCATAATAATCCATATTTTTTATCATTTTTATATTATATACGTATATATATATAATGGGAACTTATTTTAGCACATATGAACCAAATGAAAAACCACTCCAAAGTTATACAATAAACTCTTACGGAGATGCTAACAATCTTATAATTGATTATATAGAAAAGGATAATAACGGCGACCTAGTCATATACTATAAAGTTGTTGAATAAACTACCACAGAATATTTTTACTATACCACCCCCTCGTCCCCTTTGGATAATATGGGTGTCTTAAATGAAATAATCTTCTACGCTCATTAGCAACGTCCTCTCCATAAATATTAAAATAACTGGGAAAGTCTAAATAATCTTTGTGGCCTATGCTGGTGATGTATTTATCATTTTTATCATACACGTCTATTTTATAATTTCCTCTGCTACTCGGTTTAATCTTTACACCGATTTCCTTTGCTTTATCATAACTATATTTTTTAATTTTATACATTATAAGATATAGTTAGATTTTATAATTGTCGCCATTCTTCATTAAAAGTCCAGCAATACAAACAAACATTAGAGAGAACCATACGGCATCTATGATGTTTTAATTTACAAAATAAGCATTCGTATTCTTCCATTCTATATATTAACTATATATTATTTCTAAATGTTTGGGGTGTCGGTAGTGTCGCGATATGACAGTTTTACCCCCCTTTTATTTTTATTTGAAAAACACTTTTTAACGGTTTTTTTTTGAATTTTTGCCTATTTTGTCTATTCTAATAACAATATTGGTAAATCTTATGGTAATTTATATAAATCGTATTCTAAAACATATGTCTAAAAACTACTAGTCATCTAGTCATCTAGTCATCTATTATTATTATTTATCTATTTATTTATTATATTTATTACCTATTATCTAGTAATAATATAAAAATAATAATATAAAAATAAAAAAAGAAAAGGAGACAGGTTGAGAGAATTATGACAGGTAGATAGATAGATTGCGTCCCTTATCCCTATGGTAAAAAATGCCATTTTTGCCATAGTACTAAACCATCAAAAATTCCGTTTTTTCATTTTTACCACTTTCTCTATTCTAATAATCTTTATATACATCGTAATTATAATCTTCATAATCTTCCTTAAAATATACTGGTTGCTTCTTGTTTCCTATCGTAATAGTAAGTTGTTTTTGTTCTGTATTTGGTATAACTCTATTTTCATTTTTATATTCTCCATCACTATCACTATCACTATCACTATCACTATCGTCTATATCAATATTACAACCTAAATTCAATTCTTCTTTTAATAATTCAATATCAAATATTTTGCGTCTTTCTTTTTTTGTTCTAGCATTCTTAATTCCTTTCAATCCCAGTCTTGATAACCTACACGCAAATTTTAAAGAATTACAATCATAAGCAAATTTATTTTTTGATATAAACTTATTAAATTCTTCAAATAGTTCGCTTGTAGATATATTAACATATTCTTCATCATAATTATTCCTAACAAAATATTCAATAAACATATCAATCGGCGTTTTAGATAATTCTTTTAGATTTTCTTGATACTCCGTTGTAGGTTTTTCTAATTCACTAAAATTTTCAGGGACATTCAAATTCATTAGATAATCATAGAAACACCTTACTACTTTTTTATTGTTAGTCATTTTATTTATTTTTTCAAAATATCTAACATTATTTAATAATTCATCACTACATCTAATAATTATATTACGTCTATCGGTATTAGATGTATTAATAGGTTCTTCTTTATTAGTTGTAATTAAAAATCTATGAAACGACCTTAATGTTATTAAACTTTTACCTTTGACATTAATATCTATATAAGGTTCTGTAATCAACCCTTTAATTCTTCCTTCTGCTTCAATTGTTTCTTTTTTAGATAATTCATCAAGATTTACAAGAAACGCATTCATCATTTTATTATTAAAATTTCCCCATACGTCTCTCCCTGCGTGATGAGATTGGAATAATTTTTTTTGACCCATTATAGTTTCAATTAATCTTAATAGCGTCCCTTTACCTGCTCCTTCTTTTGATATAAGTGTAGGGCATATTGATTTGTTTGCTGGATATTTAATCATATGTGCTATCCATTTAATAAAATATTCTGCTACAACGTCATCATTATTACATAGAATTTTAATATGGTTTAATATCATATTCAATCCATCTTCATTTGTTTTAATTTCTTCTTCTGTTAAATCTCTCAATTCATATTTTTCTTTACTGTATTCAAAATCATTCCACATATTAAGAATATTAGACGGCACTGGTAGTGGTGGTGGTATAACTTCCATATCATCATATCGTCTAATATTTTCATCTTTTATCCATCTACTAATGAAACAGTGTTTTTCTATTGACGCATTACCACATCTATCTACTGCTATATCGTGAAAATATAAATACGCATAACTAACTTTTAATTGAGGTTCTTTAAAAATATAGCATTCTTCGTCTGTTTTTTTAATATATATAGATTTATTAACAATCAAACACATTTCTTCTTCAAATTTACTTTTCAAAACTTCGTAAGAATTATAATTTTCATTTTCTTCTATTTCTTTAAGGAGGGATTGATATGTAGTAGTAGAATTATTATTATTTTCCCAATCATCAGGTATAGATATTTTATTATCGTGTTCTTTTACTTTTATTTTCATATCTAATCCTTCCCACTTGCTATTCAAATATTCTTCAAATTCAGCACTAATATCATTATGTCCTTCAAGCATTAATCCATCAAACATTAACACGGATACATTTAAATTTTTACTATTAGCGTAATGGATTAAATCTTGTAGAATTTCATTTTCATATTTACATAATATTCTTGATAAAGCACTTCCATTGAAATTATATAATTTATGCTCGGGTTTATTTTCTACAATATCTTTATAGCATTCCAGCGATAGAAGTTCTTTTTGTATTTTTTTAAAATCTTTATCTATTTCTGTAATAAATCCACCTTTTCTATTTCGTTTATCACTATACATAGATTTAAGAATTTGGTTTTTAATATTCTCTCTATCCCCAGTAGATAATACCTCTTCCCTATTATTAACATAATAATCTAAATTAGAATATTTAAATATATCTATTTTATGTTTCTTACATAAATACAATAGAATTTTAGGGTGGGCGTTTTCCATATCATAGTCGGTGGTGTGTTTAAATAAAAATCCTCTTATTGATGATGGAAGACCTTGAACGCTTGAACCACTATATAATCTGCCGTAGTCCGCATTTAAGGTGTGTTTATATAAATGTTTCATAGTTCCATTACATTTAATTAATTTACTACAATATGCTTTAATCCGTTTATATAATTGTTCCCTATCTTGTTTGGTTTTATTTTTAACATCTGTATAATTTAATAATTGTTTTTTAGTGAGAGAATTTAAAAATTCTAAACATTCAATATTTACGTTTTCAATTAATTCCATAGTATTATATATATATATAATAATATGGGATATATGTTTAAATTCATTATTTCTAATATATATATTATTAGTATTTGAATAGAAAAAACTTAAAATAAAAAAATAAATAAATAAATAATTATTTTGTCTGTTTTGCTTTTTCTTTTTCAATATCATTTTTAAGTTTAGTATTCATTAGTTCGGTGTATGCTGTAATATAATCAGGTTGGTGTTTCATATAATCATCTCTATCTATATTTAATCTACGGCATAGATAAAGAATTTTTCTTTGAAATCTATATTTATCGTGGTATTTAGATTTTGCGTTATTATTTCTCTCTATTCTTTGTTCGTCTGTTATTTTTTTATGTTTTCTAACGTTGTGGTAATATTTACTAACTGCTTTGCGTCTTTTTTCTTTTTGTTCTTCTGTTAGAGGTTTTTTATCCATTTATATTAATGTATATATGTATATAGATATTTTTTTTTAAGTAGTTTCTATATATAATTAACATCTCTCGGTAAATTCATTTTATAACATAAAAATAATGTATCAAAGCAAGTGCGACGTTGATTATAACCATCTAATCTTTCAAATTGTAATCTCCTCTGTGGAATAACATATTGTATATGGACTAAATCGTGTTTAAAAATATTTTTCATATAAAGTTTGCTAATAATAGACGTAGGCACTATCAATATAAATGGTTTGTCTATTTCATATAATATTTTTAGAATTTTTTGTTTAATTGTATAAGGTGGATTAGATATAATTATATCAAATTCATAATTTTTATAATTTTCAAAGAAGCACTCGTTATTATGAATAATATTTTTATAATCTAACTCCTCTAAATATTTTTTAGAATTTCCATTACTATAAAATGGTTCATAGATTATAATATCTTTATCTAAATTAAAATAATCCGTCAATATATCCCATACGTATTTCGGCGTATTGTAATCATCTAAATTTGCTTTCTTCATTATATTTAACGATGTCATTAAATATAATAGAGAGAATTATTTAAACTAATTTAACATTTATTACATTTTTTTTTATTTCCACTAAATTGACTAACAAATCTATATGTTTTACATTTCATACATTTTTTTACCTTGATTAATACTCGGTCTCCACCGATTAATACATAGTCTTTCATATATTATGCCTAAATATAATTGTTAATAAATTTTAACGTGTTTTTTAGTTTTTTTAAAAGTATTAATTTACAAGAACAACAGCAGAACCACCATCATAACGAATTTGCGTCCGTTTCTCACTCAACACACATACAGACCAATCTACCGCAGCAGTCGTGTTCGCACGGATTTCTACCTGTGCGGGTTGTCCCTCAAAAGAAGCAGGTTGCGAAGTCATATCAAAGGCAAAGATAGAGCATTCTTTCCACTCCTCATAAGGCAAACCAATACCGCTGCTAAAATCATAACCACGTGCCATATATCGCAATAGGTCGCTGTATGCTCGTGCTTTATCAGTAGTATCACCAACAAGATTAACGTAGTTTTGACTGGGGTAAGCACGTCCATTCAAGCGAACCTCCAAAGTAGTCACTACATCACTAGTAGTAGATACACTTGTAGTTTCATCACGATTAGCAACACGAGCAAGAACAAAAGCATAAGTAACTTTCTCACTTGACGTAATTACACGATGATTATTAACACCAGCACCACCAGCAATAGTGTAGCAGGACATATGCGGATACAAGTAGTTAGATACAACACCGGAGGCAAGACTGGATTTTAGTGCTAAATCAACAACAGATTTAGGTAGAATGTTCGGCATCCAGCAAGATATAGATTTAATACCGCAAGTTTGAGCGTTGGCAGCAGTTCCTAAAATATGATGTTCGGGAGAACTACGTGTCAATTCAATAACGAACTGGTTATTAACAAGCACTCGGTCAATAGAGCAGAAACCAAATAGAGCTGATAGTGGCACCCAGCAGGTCACGTAAGCACTCGCATTAGTTCTTTTACGGCGTTTCTCAAAACCGGCGTTGTGTAGGGGATTTTCTTGAACGTTAAGAGCATTCGCAGCAACATTATCAGCAGCATTAAACGCTGCGTGAGTAAAAGCAAATTGAGCGGTGCCACCACTATTGTTTCTTCTTCCCTGGTTAGTATTGGCAACATCAGCAGTTCCTACATCAGGATAAAAGAACTCGTTAGTTCCACTTGAAGAAGCGTAATCCTGCGAGTAATGAAGAAGAGGTTGAACCAAACCTTTCGCAATATGCGCTTCATTTACACTTTCTACCAACTGCCCTCCCACTCGCAAAGTCGCTCTATCAAACAAAGTTAGTATGTGAGATTGAAGAGTAGCGGCAGTGCCACCAGCAAGAGCAGCATATCCCCCCGCTTGATTACTTACAATACGGAACTGAACTTCTAAATAAGCACGAGCAGGATTTACGAATACCTGCTGGTTTTTAAGTTGTAGTCGCCAGTTGTTCGCTTGTTCGCTTGGGGAAAGATTATCGGTTTTTATTTCATACCACTCGTATTCAACGCTATTATCCATAGACATAGGGTTTTTTTCAAGTTTAAACTGGGGTGCTAACTGATTATCAATAGGCATATCATTAAGCATAGAACTCATAGTATATATAATATACAAATATAAAAAAATTTTAAATATTAACTAAATTAAATTAATTTCTTTTTCTTGGACGTCCTCGTTTTTTCCGTGTAGGTGGTCTTGAATGTCCTAAACGTAATAATCCATCACCATACATTTCATCATCTTCAATTTCTTCAAAAGTGCGTTCAACTCTTCCTAAATTATCTAGACTTGCTTGTAATCTTGATTTTGTTTTTTGTCCTTCTTTCTTTGCTATTTCTCTAACACGTTGCGCGAGTTTATCTAATTCTGCTTTTGATAAAGTCTGTGCTTCTTCTAATAAATTTTTATTTTGACGTTGTTTGCCTTCTACTCGTGCTATAACACGATTAACACCTTCTTCAATACCACTAACGGCAATCTTTTTAGCACCACGTTTAAGAGCAGGTGCTACATCTTTTTTTAGAAATTCTTTACCACTTTTTACTAAACTTCTACCAGTGGCGGCGGCGAGTTCTTTTAATTTTAGACTGCTAAATACTTTTTTCCCTGCGGAAAGAATGCCTCTAAATATATCATCAACAATACCATCACCAACCATAGAATAGTTGTGTCCGCAACCTTCACCCATCATTTTAACGCTATCTAAATCTTTTCTATCGCGTAAAAGCATTAATATATATATATATATATTAATATTTTATTTTAGAATGCTTACTAAATCTAATACATCAAGGGTATAATCATATTCATTTAAACGCTTGTTTCTGCTTTCGTTTTTTTTTTTCGTGCTACACGCATTCTCCCTTCATCTTTCTTTTCTTCTGCTTCATCGTCAGTAAGCGTTACATTTGATACGTCTTCTCCGTCTTGATAAGATTTAAATAATTTTTTCATCATCTCTAAATCACGCCGTTCTTTCTCTTTTTTCATTCTCGCACGTTTATCACGTATAGATTTACGAAGTCCAGCAAAGTCAAAAACTTTTATGAAAATCATAAATGTTATTACAAGTGATACGGACGACTGTACCAAATCAATTACGTCAGCTTCAGTCTGTAGTTTCATTAAAATATTAGTTGTTGTAGAATTACTCATTAATATATATATAATATGAGAGATTTTATTTATAAATTCTACTAAATATATAAATTATCCGCCGTATCATCGTTTTTATTACTTGGAGTATCCGTTAATTTATCAAGTGCTCCTTCAAAACTCATACCATCTAGCAATACGGATTTACAAATCCATAAACAAAAATAACCGCATAGAATAGATAATAATTTTTGGTTGTGTTCGTTGCTAATAAAAACATTCTCTCTACCGACAGAATTAATTAAACATTTTTCAATATTTTTCGGCATAAATTCTATACCGAAACTATCATAGTATAAACATTTATTATTTTTATTAACAGCACAAACCCAGTGCGAACCACGTTCATAACTATTCTGTAAATTAACTACAATAGCAGTATTATTCTTTAAACGCATAGGCATATTATCTTTTGCTACACAATCAAGAGGCATACGGATTAAATTAGCATATCGTAATATATCGTGATTAGATAATGTATGAATAGGAAATAGTATCTGTTTAATAGAAGAATTTATTTTTTTTTTTTACCAAGTGCTTTCGGTTTCATTTTACCTTTTGTTTTACCAGTTTTATCAAAGCATACCATATGTTCGCCTTTCCCACTTTCATACCAACCGGCACCACCTACTAATTTTTTACCTTTTGCTTTACCACGTGGTTTAGGTTTAAGTTTTCCTTTTGTTTTACCAGTTTTATCAAAGCATACCATATGTTCGCCTTTCTTACTCTCATACCAACCAGCACCACCTACCATCGGTTCATCAAACATTTCATAACCTTCCCCCATCATATCACCGCCGAATATTTTATCACCTATCCACCCTATTGCTTTATCGGCAACATACCCGCCAACGGCACTTGCGACGTATGGTGCTGCTGCTTCTGCTGCCGTAATTAGAAAGGGCAAAAAGAAGAAACCTGCCCGTTGTTCGTGTGCCATACTTACAATTTGATTTTTAGAAAATTCTAAATCTAAACCTTTCTGTCTATTAATAGCGGACATAACTTTACGTGCTTGTGGAACGGATAATTTTAATAAATGTTCTCCATCACCACTAGTAAGTTGCTGTTTAGTTAGACGAACTTTACCACTATTACCACTTTTAATTATTCTTTTCATAGTCGCTTGTTGCGATTTGCTTAAATCTACGGAAATAATCATTTAGTTATATATATAATAAACAAAAAAAAAATAATATTTAATATATATATAACAAATGGATAGTATATTGCTAAATATAAATACACACGATTTAAACATTACAAATACGCACGACTTCGCTATTAATTTTGATAGTCTCCAATTAGACCATCACCAAGACTACCATATAGCGTTAGTTAGTTATAACATACCCTACACGTGGTATAACATATCAGCAGCACAAGGGAACAACCAATTCCGTTATTCACCTGACGCTATTACCTATCATACACTAACGATACCTGACGGCAACTATGGTGTTGATGATTTAAATTTAGAATTACAAGATTTAATTGTAGCAAACGGACACACAGCAGATAAAATAGTATTTAGCGGTGATTATAATTCTATGCGAGTAGATTTAGAGATTACCGATATAGCGTGGCGTGTAGATTTTAGAGATGCTAATTCTAACAATTTTAGGAATATTCTTGGTTTCAATAATCAAGAGTATAGTGGAGCGGTTGGTTCTATATTTAGAGCAGAGGGTCGTGCTAATATTACGAACGATATTGATAGTGTTTCTATAAATTGTTCTATTGTAGATAGTGGTTCAATTCTCCTAAATAACAGGCAATCGTCAAGTTTATACCATATTACCGACTACGGAGCGGGTGCTGGTTCATATTTAACGGCACGTGTTCCAGCACCTATATATTTACCGATAAATTTAAGTGGAAATATTCATAATATCCGTATAACAATAAGAGACCAAAGTGATAGAATAATAGATTTAAATGGAGAGAATGTTACTATTTCCCTCCATATTAAAAAAGTTTAATTTCTATTTAATCTATATCTATAATAAGTCATTCCATATCTATCTTTAAATGAACCAAATTGTTCTGCTACATAACTTAAACATTCTTTACAAGTTTTATTTTTAACTTCTACTCTATTTCCATCAGGGTAATTTTTAAATTTAGTACCATAATTTTCTAATGTTTTAAGTTTTTTACAATAACTACATTTAATAACATATTCCACATTCATTAATATAATATAAATAAAATATTTATATTATAATTTCTCTCTATAAATAAAATATATAAATGAAAATTTTAATAATCTATAAATTATATCATTACTATAATTACTATAACACTCTATATAGTATATATAGAATTATACAAAATATTAGAAAAATTCTCTCAATAAAAAAAAATATATAAACATATAAATATGTATTAATTTATTAATTTATTATTATAATTCTTAATTAGAAGTTTCTATTAAATTTCATCATTGTAATATGGTCTTCACTATTTAAATGAACCTGTTTTTCTTCTTGAAAATACAATCTACAACAATAGCAATAATTTAATCCTTCAATTTCAGGGATTTCATCACTTCTATAATCATCAGGAGGTCTTACAGCATTTTCATTTTTTTTTCTTAATTCTCTCTTATAAATATGCCACAAATCTTTAAAATGTTTATTTCTTTGAATTCTATGAATTGTTGTATTACATAATTTACAATGCCATTTTTCATTAATATCCTCCATTTCTTCTTCACTATATCCAAACTTTTGCTCCTGTATAGGTGCTGGTTTATCAATATTAATAGGCCAATATACACTTTTATATCCACTTCTATATTTAATAAATAAATATTCATTATTTCTTAAATCAGGGAGGTATTTTAATAATTCTTCATCACTAATATCAGTATCATAAAATATTCTATACATTATGTAGCCATCTTCATCAGGTTTTTCATCAGTTTCATCATATAAATAATGCTTACTTTTTTTATATTCAGGCACTTCATCAGGAATAGGTGGGGGTATTTCATTAATATTAATATCTTCTAATTCCATTAATTTAGTTTCTTCTGCCTGTTTTTGTATTTCATTAATATTAATATCTTCTAATTCCATTAATTTAGTTTCTTCTGCCTGTTTTTCATTATTTATTTCAGTATTTTTAAGGTGTTTTTTAGTTTTATAGTGCCTGTTTTTCCCTATTTTTAGAATAGGAATATTACATTCATTACACATTATTCTTTCTTTATTTTTAGGTGTTTCAACAGGTATTTCTTCTTTTTCTTCAACAGGTATTTCTTCTTCTTCAACATTTATTTCTCCCTCATCATTTACATTTATTCTTTCATTATATTTAATATTCCATATATGCTTGAATAATTCATCAATATCAACCCCAGCACTATTATCAATCATAAATTTAATTATTTCAGTATTGCTTAAAGCCATTTCTTCTTATTATTTGCTTGAATGCTGTTAGAATAGAATTAAAATTTCATTTCAATTTTTTGTTTTATTCTCTCATAAATAACAAAAAAAAAGAATATATAACATATAATTTAATTTAGTTTAATTTAGTTTAATTTAGTTTAATTTAATTTATTTCTTCTTCTTTTTTTTATTCTTTTTATTCTTTTTATTCTTTTTATTCTTTTTATTCTTTTCATAGAATTCATCATATTCATTCTTACTTGCTATTAATTCTTTAATAGTTGTACTTGTTTTGCCTAACCCTTTATATCCAGCCTTTTTAAAATAATTGGCAATTTGCCTCATTGTTTCA
>Ga0075478_10000399_pt1 | contig 15683 bp, 24 predicted proteins | sample DEB08_DNA_15_FD_71483 | JGI IMG/M metagenome (GOLD analysis project Ga0075478, IMG submission 71483) | Aqueous microbial communities from the Delaware River and Bay under freshwater to marine salinity gradient to study organic matter... | ecosystem: Environmental > Aquatic > Marine > Coastal ...
GAAAATGGTAAGGTTACTGTTCGTGATGTTCCTTATACCCGACGTGATGGAATCTTCCATGTTGGTGAGTGGTTCTCTCTTGTCAATATTTTCACTAGCAAAGTGAATGGTAAGACTATGGAAGACCAAATGAAAACTATTTTCCGTCTTGCACATTCTTTCAGTCGTTATAACCGTTGCTATGCACCTACTCCTCCTGGTATGGGTCTTTCTGGAACTCCTTTGAATGAGACTCTTCTTACTCTTCATAAGATTCTTCCTAAGTTCAAGAAAGAGAACAAACTTCAGAAAGTCCAGTGTGTTGTTTTGACTGATGGTGAAGGATATGACCTTAAGCGTCATGCGGAAGTTCAACGTTCTTGGGAATCTGAACCCACTATTGGGTGTCGTTCAGTTACTCCTAACTGTATTCTTAGGGATCGTAAGACTGGAAACACATATTCTCTTGATTGTGATTGGCATCAATTTACTGACATTCTTCTTCGTAATCTGAAGGATAACTTCCCCGAAGTTAATTTTATCGGTATTCGTGTCCTTGAGTCTCGTGATGCTGGCAGTTTTATTCGTCGGTATTGTGGATACTCTGGAAAACTCCATGACGATACTATGAAAGAATGGAAGAAGCAGAAAGCATTCTCTCTTAAGAAATCTGGATATGATACCTACTTTGGTATCTCTTCCAATTCTCTTTCTAAGGAGTCTGAGTTTGAAGTTGCTGAAGATGCAACAAAGACTCAAATCAAATCTGCATTTGTCAAAAGTTTGCGAACTAAAAAGATGAATAAAAAAATTCTTGGAGAGTTTGTGGAACTTGTTGCCTAATAAATATTTCTATAGTAATAGGTAATTAAAATGTCTAGATTTGGTGATTTATTGAGTGGTAATGCCACTCCTTCCCCTTCTCCAAAACCTGTAGTAGAAGAAACTGTAGAAACTGTAGAAACTGCAGAATCTCCCATTGTGGGTGAAGATACTACAAACTATGATGAGGTAATTGAAAAAGAACTTAGCGAATCTTCTGAGGAAGAAGTTGTTGAAACTTTTCCGTATGAAAGTGACCTATCAATTCATGATATGAGTAAAAGTGAACTTGAAGAATATGGCAGAACGGTTGGTATTGAACTAGATAGAAGACATTCTAGAAAGAGACTCATTCGGGAATTGGAAGAGTATTTGGCCGATTCTTGAACTGTCCACAGGGGGTCTTTGGACCTCCTTTTTTCTTGTATAATAACTTCAGTTGAAACGAACAAACCACATTATGTCTCTTTCCGCAGATTACATCCGCACTTCTTTGCAGTCTCTATATGGCGAGTCTGTGGCAAGCGGAGATATTCGTGCTTGGTGCTCTATGAATGATGTCAACTATCAAACTGTGACCAACAAACTGTCTCAATATAAAGTTGGTCGTGGTAAATGGAATCTGGAAGTAACAAAAGAGACAGTCCAAGATTTGGAAGTGTCTTATAGTGCTCCTGCTGCCATGCCTGCAGTTCAGCAAAACCTTATCCCCGAAAAAGATGATACCTTCGTCAAGTTTGGCAACTTCGGTCCTATTAAAAAAATTATTCAGTCCCGTCTATTCTATCCAACGTTTATTACGGGACTGTCCGGTAACGGAAAGACTTTCTCGGTTGAACAAGCATGTGCTCAACTTGGTCGGGAACTCATCCGTGTAAACATTACTATTGAAACTGATGAAGATGACCTTATTGGTGGATTCCGTCTTGTCAACGGTGAAACCGTTTGGCACAATGGTCCGGTCATCGAAGCCTTGGAGCGCGGTGCGATTCTACTGCTTGACGAGATTGATCTGGCTTCCAACAAGATTCTTTGCCTTCAATCGGTCTTGGAAGGGAAAGGTGTCTTCCTGAAGAAGATTGGTAAGTTTGTCAAACCTGCCGAGGGATTCCAAATCTTTGCTACTGCTAACACTAAGGGTAAGGGTTCTGATGATGGTCGCTTCATCGGCACTAATGTTCTGAATGAAGCATTTCTTGAGCGTTTCCCTGTGACCTTTGAGCAGGCATATCCGACTCCTGCACAAGAAATCAAAATTCTTGAGAGTGTCTCTAGCGACTTGAAGGTTGTTGCTCCCGATTTCTGCAAGCGTTTGGTGGATTGGGCAGATATTATCCGTAAGACCTTCTATGATGGTGGTATTGAGGAAATCATCAGTACTCGTCGCCTGGTTCACATTCTTCGTGCTTTCCGTATCTTTGGTGATAAGGCGATGGCAATTGAAGTTTGTGTGAATCGTTTTGACGATGAGACCAAACAGGCATTCCTTGAACTGTATGATAAGGTAGATGCTGATTTCGAAATGCCCGTTGACGAGCAAGTGGAGTCCTGATATAATGACTAATGCTTGGAGTTTGCTTTATGATGAAATGAACGAATCTGACACATTCAATATCAATATCGCCGGAGATACTATAATCTCTGGAGGAGAAGGAATTGATACTATTGATTTTGGTGCTGGACAATATGCTCCTTACCATAGCTCTATGAGTACTTATAGTACAGATACAATTACATTTGACCTTGGTATGCCTAGAAACAACAATTACAAATATAGTGAGGAAAAGATCCTCAAAGAATTGTCTGAATATATTAATGGAACTTACAATCAGCACTATTCTGCTGGTGATGACAAAATTCAGACTCTTGATTTGATTGAAGCTTGTGGTGACGGTGAAGCATTCTGCCGATCTAACATCCTCAAGTATGCCTCTCGTTATGATAAGAAGGGCACTGCCCGGCGTGACATTATGAAGATTCTGCATTATGCTGTTCTTCTAATGCATTTCAATGACAAGAATGCTCAACGTGAAACTTATCCCCAATAATGCCTCTATATACATCAAGAAATTGTAAAAAAATATATCACATACATATTCCGCGAACTGCGGGAAGATATGTTTCTTCTCTATTTCTTTTCAACAAATTTGAGGTACAGTTCAATTCTTTTGATTTTGATGATCGAATTGATGGTTATGATTTGACTCATCTTCCATGTCCGTACTATAATGAACTTGAAGGTGTTAGTAGCGTAAAAAAATTTGCAGTCATTAGAAATCCTTTTGATAGATTTTTATCTGTTTTAAAAATGATTGTAAATTTTGGTAATTTTCCTTATAATTATTTTGATGACGTGTTAAATCAAACATCCTCCGAAAATGTTAGGAATATTATTTTTAACATTTTGAATCGATATCCCTATTCTCTTCCACAATACAAATATATTGATGATAGTGTGTATTTGTGGAAGTATGAAAATGGGATGGGATATGATTTTGTTAGATGGATAAATTCAAACTTTGATTTGGATTTCAAATTTAATGAAGTTTCTTATGCTTTTCTTGAGTATGATCATTCCCATAACATTCCAATCTGTGATAAAGTTCGTGATGTAATAGTAGAATACTACAAAAAGGACTTTGAACTTTTTAAAAATTTAAAATGAAACTAAAAGAACACACAATGAAACTGTCTGATAATGCCCTCGCTATTCTTAAGAACTTTGCTGGAATCAACAACTCGATTCTTGTGAAGCAGGGCAACAAACTCCGAACTATTTCTGTGGCAAAGAACATTCTTGCCGAAGCAGAAATCAAAGAAGAGTTTCCTCGTGATTTTGCTATCTATGATTTGAATCAGTTTCTGAATGGACTGACTCTTCATCAAGATCCTGACCTTGATTTTCAGCAAGAATCTTATCTGAGTATCAAAGAGGGTAAGCGTCGTGTGAAGTATTTCTTTGCCGACCCTAATGTAATTGTTTCTCCTCCCGAAAAGGAGATTCAACTTCCCACTCAAGATGTTTGTTTCCAGATGGACAGCGTAACTCTTGAGAAATTGGTGAAAGCAGCAGCGGTTTATCAATTGCCTGACCTCTCTGCAATTGGTGAGGCAGGTGTGATTAAATTGGTTGTTCGGGATAAGAAAAACGATACTTCTAACGAATATGCAATTGTAGTTGGTGAGACTGATAAAGAGTTTAGTTTTAACTTCAAAGTAGAAAACATCAAGATTATTCCTGGTGCTTATGACGTTGTGGTGTCTTCTAAACTTCTGTCACAATTTACCAACACTCAGCACAATCTGAAGTATTATATTGCTCTAGAACCTGATTCTACATTTGGATGAATACAATAACGGCAATGAGAATTATAGGCAGTATTGGTGTTATTGCTGCCTACTTTATTATTCTTCACGTCAATCTTTTATGGGGAGTTATAATCAACTTTATTGCTGACCTTATTTCTATCCCATTTTTTATAAAGACCAAAGCCTGGGACGTTGTAGTAATGCTTTCGTTCCTTCTAGCAATTAGTATGAGCAAACTATTATCATGAATGCAAATACTTTGCGAATTATAGGAAGTGCCAGTTTGTTGATTGGATACTTCCTTCTTTTGTATCTGGATGTTAGAATTGGATGCACATTCAGATTGGTTGGTGGGTGCATGATGATTCCATTTGCCGTATCAATCAAAACTTGGGATGTTGTTGGACTGCAATCGTTTTTTGCAGTCATTGATGCATCCAAAATTATTCAACTTTCATTATGAACATCTTTGTATCTGACCCTGACCCCGTTGTTTCGGCACAGGTTCTACCTGACAAGCATGTCGTCAAGATGCCCCTAGAGTGCTGTCAGATGCTCTCTATCGTAGCGTCAGAGAAGTGGGGGCACGGATACGGCACTCTGCCCAAGGCAGACGGCACACCCTATGCTACGGAAAAAGGTGCTTTTCGCAATCACCCCTGCACCATTTGGGCAAATGAAACAGTGGCAAATGCACGGTGGTTAATTCGTCATGGACTGGCATTGTGTGAGGAGTATTCCAATCGTTATGGAAAAATTCATTCATGTCTTGCGACTCTTGCATATGCAAATAAACTTTTCCCTATTGATGCTGCTCATAAAAGTGAATTGACACCATTTGTTTTTGCTGGTCCTGATGAATTCAAGTATGATACCGTTGATATCTACAGTAAGTATAAGATGTATATTGCATCTAAACCTTGGGTAAAGGATAACTATCGTCGTATGCCGGAGCGTAAACCAGAATGGGTGTGAGTAATCTTTGGTATGAGTATAAAAAACTCATTTTCAATACTTTCCCCGATCTAGAAAACATTGGAGATTGGGCAGACTGGGAAGAGAATGGAACTTCTCTTTCTGCCAAACTCTACAATAGCAAATACATTATCAAGTCTAGAGAAGTTGAGATTTGGGATGAAAAATCCTGTATCTATAACAACATCATCTACCCAAGGACAGGAGAGAATCTACCTTGTTTTGGAATGGATTTGATGGGTTTCTTTGATAAGAAGGTCATCATTGTATTTGACTTTCAACATCCGGTAGAAAACTATTTGTTCTCTCATCCAGATCTTCCTAAGGCAGAAGGAACATTTAGATTCTTCGAGCCAGGTAATCATTTCTCTGAAAATGTATTTGTTCGCAAATGCACAATGTCGGAAGTAAATGACTATCTGGATGACTTTGCTGCTTATTTACATGCATACAAAGAAATGCTAGAATCTAAGAAACCTAGTGGGTTTGCTGTCCATTCTACTTACAGAGATTTTGACAAATACATGAAACGTCTTGATCCTGTCAGTGGGTATTTGAGTAGTAAGTTCGGCAAAGAAAAAGCAGAACAACTAGTAAATGATTTTCTTTTTTGTTATGAGTGATTTTATTTGGGTTGAAAAATATCGCCCTAAGACAATTGAAGAATGTATTCTCCCAGAGAGTACTAAAAAAACCTTCCAATCTTTCCTAGATAAAGGTGAGATCCCAAACATGCTACTTGCGGGACCTCCTGGTATTGGTAAGACTACAGTAGCAAAGGCACTTTGTAACGAACTGGGAGTAGATGTTTATGTCATCAATGGATCCGACGAGGGTAGATTCCTCGATACTGTCCGAAACAATGCGAAGAACTTCGCTTCGACCGTCTCACTTACGGCAGATGCTAAACACAAAGTCATCATCATTGATGAGGCAGATAACACATCCAACGATGTACAACTCCTCTTACGGGCGTTTATTGAGGAGTTTGCTGGTAACTGCCGATTCATCTTCACCTGTAACTACAAAAATAAAATCCTTGAACCCCTCCACTCGCGATGTGCCGTCGTTGAGTTTGGAATCAAGGGAAAAGAACGTCAAGGTATCGCAGCACAGTTCTTCAAACGTATCCAACAAATCCTGGATGCAGAAGGTGTTGAATATGATAACAAGGTCCTGGTAGAACTAGTTAATAAGCACTTCCCTGATTGGCGACGAGTGCTGAATGAGTGCCAGCGTTATTCTGTTAGTGGAAAGATTGACTCCGGTATTCTTGCTACTTTCTCTGACGTTGCTGTTAATGATCTCATTAAAAATCTTAAAGAAAAGAACTTTCCTGAAGTTCGGAAGTGGGTGGTATCTAATCTGGACAATGATACTACTGTACTTATGCGTCGTATTTACGATGCTCTTTATGCATCCCTTACAAACGCTAGCATTCCTGCTGCTGTGCTCGTTCTTGCTAAGTATCAGTACCAGAGTGCGTTCGTGGCGGATCAAGAAATAAATATGCTTGCTTGTCTAACTGAACTTATGGTGGAGTGTGAATTCAAATGAAAATTCAGATTGAACTATCCAAAGATGTAAATTATCCTGGTGAAATACTAGGTGAATATATTTGGAATCTGGAGGAAGGTGATAATCACATTACTGGATTTTGTGATTCTGTTAAAGAGTGTTTTCAAGAAATTATTAGACATAGGTGAATTCAAATGAATGTTAAACTGATTCGTATGTGGTCTGGCGAAGATGTCGTTGCAGACCTGATTGAAGAAAAAGAAGACTCTATTGTCTTTTGCAATCCCATTGTTGCTGTCCCTACTGGTCAGGGTCAGATGGGATTTGCTCCCTGGTCTCCTCTTCTTAAAGGTAAGAATGAGGAACTGGAAGTTACTAAAAAGTATATTGTGTATATCGCAGATACTCAAGAACAAATTGAAGAGCAGTATAATGAAATGTTCTCAGTAATTAAAGCACCTAGTAAGAAGTTGGTTCTCTGATTATGAAAAAGAAAAAACTTAAAGCTCAAGTAAAGTCAAGGTTTTATTATATTTTTTGGGGTATCGCAACAATTGCTGTTGTTACTGGACAAATTTATGTTGGTTCTGGTTATCGTGTAATGTCTGAAAGTGTAAACTCGCTTATTGAACATGAGTCTTCTAAACATTAATATGAATAATCTGGTTGAACCAAAAGTGAAAACAACTCCCGAACTTGTAGAGCAAGCAAACTTTGGTTTGTTTCGTGCTAAAATGACTCTACCTGCTGCTGCAAAACATTGTGGTATGACCCAGAAAGAAATGAAGATGACTTTCTGGGAATTTTTGAAATATCATCCTGTTGATTATGAAATCACTTAAAACACCTTTACGCTACCCTGGTGGTAAGTCTCGTGCTTGCACCAAAATGGAACAATATATTCCAGACCTTCGTGATTATAAGGAGTATCGAGAACCATTTCTTGGTGGTGGAAGTGTAGCAATTCATATCACTAAGAAATATCCTCACCTTGATATTTGGGTAAATGATCTGTATGAACCTCTAGTTAACTTCTGGAAGACTCTGCAGGATGATGGGTATGCTCTATATAAAAGACTTCAAGAACTTAAGTCCCGTTATCCTGATGAGAGTTCTGCAAAAGGTCTATTCTTAGAATCAAAGGAACTTGTAAATGATGATTCCGTTTCCCCTCTATATCGCGCTTGTGCTTTCTACGTTATTAACAAGTGCTCTTTTTCTGGTCTCACTGAGTCCTCATCCTTTAGCAGGCAGGCATCTTACTCAAACTTCTCAATGCGAGGAATTGAAAAACTTCAAGGATACACTCAGATAATTAAAGACTGGAAAATTACCAATCTTCGATATCAAGAACTTCTTACTGATAGTAGAGAGTGTTTTACTTATCTTGATCCTCCATATGAAATTGAATCTAATTTATATGGTAAGAAGGGATCAATGCACAAAGGTTTTGACCATGATGCTTTTGCTACTATCTGTGATAGATTTATTGGTCCTCAATTAATATCTTATAATTCTTCTCAGTTGATTAAGGATCGATTCAGAGAATATCAAACTGGAGAGTTTGATCTCACCTATACTATGCGCTCCGTAGGTGAATATATGAGAGAACAAAAAGAACGCAAGGAACTACTGCTTTTTAATTATGGAATTGAAGGATTGGTTGAACAGTATCAATCAGACAAAGAAGCATCTGATTGATGAAGATCCTTCTATTGAGAAGGAATATCCTCCTTATATTGTTAATCGTTGTTTCTCTGGGCACATTGATACTTTGATGTTTGCTAATGAGTTGAATCAGTATCACTTTCTCCCAAAGAAGATGCAATATGATTTTCTTATAAATATTGTGAGGAAAAAGAAGAGATTTTCTCCCTGGATCCGACAAGATAAAATCAAAGATCTTGATTATGTCAAGCGTTATTATGGATATAGTAATGAAAAGGCAAAACAAGCTTTGAAAATTCTTACACAAGAACAACTCAATTTTATTAAATCAAAATTTGACACTGGAGGAAAGAAATGAGCGTTGTTAGAGAACCTGAAGTGACATGGACACCAGAACAGATGGTAGAAGTCGTTCTGAGTGAACCAGATGACTTTCTGAAAGTGCGTGAAACACTTACAAGAATTGGAGTCGCATCCAGAAAAGAGAAAAAAATCTATCAGAGTTGTCATATTCTGCACAAACAAGGTAGATATTTTTTAGTACACTTTAAAGAACTGTTTGCCCTTGACGGCAAACATGCAAATCTGACACAAAATGACGTTCAGCGTCGTAATCGTATTGCTCAACTGCTTGCTGATTGGGGTCTTATTGGTATTGTTGATGTAAGTAAAATTGTTGATATTGCGCCACTCAATCAAATCAAGGTTCTTGCTTACAAAGACAAAAATGATTGGATTCTCGAGACCAAGTACAATATTGGTTCAAAGAAAAAACGGGCAGAGGAAACCGAATAAAAAGATGCGGGGTTCACTACCCCCTTTTTTATGTCTTGTGTTAATATATACTTATGGATGCCTTCGGGGTCCACACAACGCAATCTCGCTTTTAGGAGAGCTACAAATGACTAACTTAATGAAGTATAATGCTGCCAATTTGGATCAGCTGCTAGACCGCATAAATAGGAATAGCATCGGTATGGATGAATACTTTGATCGTCTGTTTAATCTGCACGAAACGACATCAAACTATCCTCCATATAATCTAGTCACGGTCAGTAACGTAGAATCGAGACTAGAACTAGCACTAGCAGGATTTAAAAAGAAAGAAGTTTATGTCTACACACAAGACGGTAAACTCTTTGTCGAAGGCCAGAAAGAAGACAAAGAGACGGAAACTCAGTATTTGCACAAAGGTCTGGCTCAACGGTCGTTTACACGAGCGTGGACACTCTCTGAAGATACGGAAGTTAGATCAGTTACTTTTGAGGATGGGCTTCTAAGCATCGTTTTGGGTAAAATTGTTCCGGAAGCACACAAAAGGAAAGATTGGTTTTGATATCTTAACAATTGCTTCAAGTTTTGTGGCGGTTGATACAGACTTTTGTATCACTATGATACATAATTGATATATAATTATGTACTTACGGAGGCTTTATTATGAACTTCACAGTACCAACAGTAATTATTGGATCGACCCTTTCTCTTTTTAGTTGGTTGGTCCTTTCCCCCATCATTCCCTAATCCGCCACCTATGTCAATTTTAGCAATCATTGCAGCACTCGCAGCAACTTCCTACGGAGCATACGCACTCACACCTAAATAAAACTGAATATCGTCGTCGCAACCAGAGGGGTTACTGGCACAATCCAGTAGACACCCCTCTTTTTTAATGTTATAATTAATTGAGAGTAAAATTCTAAATGTCTATTAAGATAGTTGTTTTTAACAATGGAAATCAAGTAATTTCTGATGTAAAAGAAGTTATTATTGAAGATAAGTGTCAAGCATATAAGTTGACAAAACCACAAAATGTAAGTCTTAAAGAATTTAAACATGAACTTTTGACTGAAGAACAAAAATCTGATGCCGTTGAAATGGTTCTTTCTGCATGGATTCCTCTGGCAAAAGAACAAACATTTTATGTTACTATGAATTCTGTAATTTCGATTGCAGAACCTGTTGATGAACTTGTAAAAATCTATAAAGAAAAGGTGGGAGAAATTGATGATTAAGTGTCTAATTCTTTTAAATCAAACTACTTTGATCGCTAAAATTGAGCAAGTAAATGCTGAGCTTGGAGAACCTGATTGTAAACTTACTGATGTGTGTGTTTTAAATTCTGATGGTTCTATTTCTAAATGGTTAGATATTACTAGTGATAATGATATTATGCTTAGATCCGAGAATATTTTGACTATCGTTGAACCAACTGTCGAAGTGATATCAAAGTATTCTGAAGCACTTAAGTAGTGAGAGTTCTTAGCATTGATCTGGATTATATCATGAGTCCTACTATTGAGGATTATAGTGGTGTCCTACATCATAATAATCCAACAATTAGGTGGGATAGATTTTTCAGCGAATATGATTTAAAAGAAAGTAACTTTTATATTGATAAATCCAATTTATTATTTTGTTATAACTTGTTTTTAAAATGTTTAAAGACTTGTGATAACGTTTCTTTTGGATATGATCATGATTCTATTTTATTCAGTATCTCAAATTATAATAATATTGATCTAATTAATATTGACCATCATGATGATATATTTGGTGGAGATTATATTGGTAATGATGATTTATCAAGTGAGGATGCGTATAAAAGGGAGTTATACGAAATCTTAAATCATGATAGAGTTCATGAGGGAAACTGGGGTGCTTGGTTAGCGGTGCATAATAAAATAAAATCTTTTACCTGGATTGGAAACAAGAATAGTGCAAACAAGAAGCGTAATGAACTTAATGCTAAGATTGTTCCAAATTATTTGAATGTAGAAAAAGAAAATTATAAGTTTGATAATTATAAATTTGACCACATCTTTGTGTGTATGTCTCCTCCTTATATTCCTCCAAACTGTTGGCACTATTTTCCGATTTTTATTAGTGCTTATGAAGAATTTTCTGGAAAGGATGCTATAATACATACTGAGAAATACGAAACGCACGTTAGGTATCAGAGACTGCATAATGAGATTTTACACCAATGTTCAGATGGTAGGCGACCACTTCCTAGTGAGGGGTTACGAGAATGGAAGGCACTTCGCAAGTAGAGAAAAGTTTTATCCAACTCTTTTTGTTCCATCTAACAAGCAAACTAAGTACAAGACACTTGAGGGAGAATACGTAGAATCTGTTGAACCAGGAACAGTTCGTGATTGTAGGGATTTTATCAAGAAGTATGAGGGCGTAGAAAACTTCAAAATCTACGGTAATGACCGGTACATCTATCAGTATATTTCTGAGATGTATCCCGAAGAAGAGATTAAGTTTGATACTAGCAAGATTAAGATTGCCACCCTTGACATTGAGGTTGCATCGGAGAATGGATTCCCTGATGTGGAGTCTGCTGCAGAAGAAGTGCTGTTGATTACAGTTCAGGACTATGCTACGAAGCAGATTCGCACTTGGGGTCGTGGTCCTTTCAACAATACTCAAAAAAATGTTATCTACAAAGGATTTAGAACTGAGTATGAACTCTTGAATGATTTTATCAACTGGTGGCAAATTGAGGAGAATACTCCTGAAGTTATTACTGGTTGGAATAGTGAGCTTTACGATATTCCTTATTTGGTTCGTCGTATTGATAGAATTCTTGGTGAGAAATTGATGAAACGTATGTCACCGTGGGGATTGGTGACAGAACGTGAGACCATTATCATGGGAAGAAAACACATTTCTTATGATGTTGGAGGAGTCACGCAGCTTGATTACCTAAATCTTTATAAGAAGTTCACTTATAAAGCGCAGGAATCCTATCGTCTGGATTATATTGCGAGTGTAGAACTTGGGCAAAAGAAACTCGATCACTCTGAGTTTGACACTTTCAAGGATTTCTATACTAATGGGTGGCAAAAGTTTGTAGAATATAACATTATTGACGTGGAACTTGTTGACCGTATGGAAGACAAGATGAAACTGATTGAACTTGCGATTACCATGGCATATGATGCCAAGGTAAACTATAATGATGTTTTCTTTCAGGTTCGCATGTGGGATGCGATCATTTATAACTATCTCAAAAAAAGAGATATTGTGATTCCGCCCAAGGAACGTTCTGACAAAGACTCTAAGTATGCAGGTGCATATGTCAAAGAACCGATTCCTGGAAAGTATGATTGGGTGGTTAGTTTTGACCTTAATAGTCTGTACCCTCATCTTATTATGCAATACAATATTTCCCCGGAGACGTTACGGGATACCAGACACCCAAGTGTTACCGTTGATAAAATACTTAATGAGGAACTGACCTTTGAGATGTATAAGGATAATGCAGTATGTGCTAATGGTGCTATGTATCGGAAGGACGTTCGCGGATTCCTTCCAGAATTGATGGAAAAGATCTATAAGGATCGCACCATCTACAAAAAGAAAATGCTTGCTGCAAAACAAGACTATGAAAAAACTCCAACGAAAGCACTGGAAAAAGAAATCGCCAGGTGCAATAACATCCAAATGGCGCGTAAGATCCAACTCAACTCTGCTTATGGTGCTATTGGCAATCAATACTTTCGCTACTATAAACTTGCTAACGCAGAAGCAATCACCCTCTCAGGTCAGGTCTCAATCCGTTGGATTGAGAACCGAATGAATGGATATCTAAATAAGATTTTGCAAACAGAGGGCGAAGATTATGTCATCGCATCTGACACTGACTCAATCTATCTTAATATGGGACCTCTTGTTGATAAATTTCTTAGTAACAAGTCTGGTGATAAAACAGCAGTTGTTTCGTTACTTGATAAGATTTGTCAAGACAAGTTGGAACCATTCATCGAATCCAGTTATCAGGAACTTGCGGATTACGTTCAGGCATATGAACAAAAAATGATCATGAAGCGTGAGAATATTGCTGAGCGTGGTATTTGGACTGCGAAGAAGCGTTATATTCTCAACGTGTGGAACAGTGAAGGTGTTCAATATAATGAACCCAAACTTAAGATGATGGGTATTGAGGCAGTTAAATCATCTACTCCTGCACCCTGTCGGAAGATGATTAAAGATGGTCTCAAGTTGATGATGAACGGAACAGAAGAAGATGTGATTAACTTTATTGATCAATCCCGTAAGAAGTTTAAAGAACTTCCTCCCGAAGAGATTGCATTTCCTCGATCGGTATCTGATGTTGTAAAGTATAAATCGCACTCCGACATTTATGTAAAGGGAACACCAATTCATTGTCGGGGAGCACTTCTTTTTAATCATTATATTAAGGAGAAGAAATTGACAAATAAATATTCACTTATTAATAACGGTGAAAAAATCAAGTTCATTTATCTGAAGAAACCAAATATCATTCAGGAGAATGTAATTTCTTTCATTCAGGATTTCCCACGGGAATTGAATCTTGACAAATACATCGACTATGACTTACAATTTGAGAAGAGTTTTGTAGAACCACTCAAAGCAATTCTTGATGCAATTGGTTGGAACGTCGAAAAAACTGTAAACCTTGAACTATTTTTCGGATAATGGATTTTTTAAAGGATATTGTAAAAGAGATTGGAGATGACTACACAAAACTCGCAGCAGACATTGACGAGACTGAAACTTTTGTTGACACGGGTTCGTACATTTTTAATGGACTTGTTTCAGGGTCTATATTTGGTGGTGTATCTGGGAATAAGATTACTGCCATTGCTGGGGAGTCTAGTACTGGAAAAACTTTTTTCAGCCTCGCTGTTGTTAAAAATTTCCTTAATAGCAATCCTGATGGGTATTGTTTATATTTTGACACTGAGGCTGCTGTTAATAAATCCCTTCTTGCATCTAGGGGTATTGACCTGAATCGTGTAGTTGTTGTAAATGTTGTTACAGTTGAAGAGTTTCGTAGCAAAGCACTGAAAGCTGTAGATATATACCTTAAGAAATCCGAAGAGGAACGCAAACCCTGCATGTTTGTGCTAGACTCTTTGGGGATGCTTTCCACAGAGAAGGAGATTACTGACGCACTCAACGACAAACAAGTTCGGGATATGACTAAATCTCAACTTATTAAAGGCGCGTTTCGTATGCTCACTCTCAAGTTGGGGCAGGCAAACATTCCTATGATTGTTACTAATCACACCTACGATGTCATTGGCGCTTATGTTCCTACAAAGGAGATGGGAGGCGGTTCTGGTCTTAAGTATGCTGCTTCTACTATCATCCATCTCTCAAAGAAAAAAGAGAAAGACGGAACAGAAATTGTCGGAAATCTTATCAAGGCAAAGACTGCTAAGTCGCGTTTAAGCAAGGAGAATCAAGATGTTACGGTGCGTCTTTATTACGATGAGCGTGGTCTTGATCGATATTATGGTCTTCTTGAGTTGGGAGAATGTGCTGGGATGTGGAAAAACGTTGCAGGTCGTTATGAGATGACTGTTGACGGAGAAACTAAGAAAGTATATGCTAAGGCAATCTTAAAAGATCCTGAAACCTATTTTACCGAAGAAGTAATGCAGCAACTTGATGCTGCCGCGAAACAAATTTTCTCCTATGGAACGAATTGAGACTACGATTCTCAAAAATTTAATACACAATGAGGAATACTCTCGTAAAGTTATTCCATTTATTGAACCAACATATTTTGAACAACGATCTGAAAAAGTGATCTTTGAGGAGATCACTCAGTTTATTATCAAGTATGGATCTGCAATTACAACTGAAGCACTAAATATTGAGGTTGAGAATAGGACGGATCTAAACGAGAGTGAAATTAAAGAGACAAGGGATGTTTGTAATTCTTTTAATGACTCTCCTGTAGATCATCAATGGTTACTAGACACTACTGAAAAGTGGTGTCGTGATCGTGCGATTTATCTTGCTTTGATGGAATCTATCAGTATTGCTGATGGGCAAGATGATAAAAAGAATCGAGATGCGATTCCAAGCATCCTGTCAGATGCTCTGGCAGTATCATTTGATAATAATATTGGACATGATTACTTACAAAACTACGAAGAACGATATGACTTCTACCATAAGAAGGAAGACAAAATTCCATTTGATCTCGAATACTTTAACAAAATCACGAAAGGTGGTTTACCTAACAAGACTCTTAACATCGCGCTTGCTGGTACAGGCGTCGGCAAGTCTTTATTCATGTGCCACGTCGCTAGCTCCGTGCTGCTCCAAGGGAGGAACGTTCTCTATATTACAATGGAGATGGCAGAAGAGAAAATTGCTGAGCGAATTGACGCAAACCTCCTGAACGTTCCTATTCAAGATCTAACAGATCTTCCTAAATCTGCGTTTGAAAACAAAGTAACTAATCTTGCTAAGAAAACTCAAGGAACTCTTATAATTAAAGAATATCCGACTGCGAGCGCACACAGTGGACATTTTAAAGCACTTCTTAATGAACTTGCACTTAAGAAGTCATTTAGACCTGATATTATTTTCATTGATTACCTTAATATATGTGCTTCCTCCCG
>Ga0075478_10000411_pt1 | contig 15388 bp, 15 predicted proteins | sample DEB08_DNA_15_FD_71483 | JGI IMG/M metagenome (GOLD analysis project Ga0075478, IMG submission 71483) | Aqueous microbial communities from the Delaware River and Bay under freshwater to marine salinity gradient to study organic matter... | ecosystem: Environmental > Aquatic > Marine > Coastal ...
CCACGCTCCTGACGAGACTCAGCCATCATGCGGCCCTCTTCAAACTCGCCCAAACCACGACCGTAAATACCCGAACGCAACAGGCCCCGCTGCGCATACTGGCCAGGAAGCTGCTGACGGGCACGACCAAGCTGACGCGCCAAATCACGGCGCGCCTGCGTCTGCTCAACATTCAACGCCTGCATCTGTGCAGCGTTCTGCACCAGATTCTGCTGATACCCGTAATCGGTAGCAGCACGCTGAGCTTCGAACGCCGTTGCCTCAGCAGCAGGAAGAGTAAACTGATATGACGCCATCGGAGCCTCCTAATAGGCTCTGGACGGCGTTTTACCGCCTAATCAGCGGTATCTTCGGCGTCTACAGCAGACAACTCAAGCTGCTGCTGCAATTTCTGGTTCTGAATAGCCAAAACGCAGATCTCAAATTCCTTCGGGAACCGAGACTGCATAAGGGCGACTACTTCTTCAGCGGTAACGTTCATGACCCTGACTCTAGCTGTGCTACCCGTCCACGCAATGCTTTGATCTCTGCAACGGCTGCAGCGATGACGCACTCCCACTTCCAACCAACAGGCTTCAACACGCCGTCTTCTTCGTTGACCTGAGCAAACTGAGAAACAACAGAATCGCCCAACACATCTTCAGCAATGAAACCAACCTGCACGTCAGCTTCACGCCACGCTTGATGCTCTGCTGGTTCTTCTTCTTCCTTAAGCCACTTCTCGTTGAACATCACAGGCTGCAATGCGTCCATCCACGCACCAGAATCAGCCGAAGTCACATCAACAATGTTCTCTTTGACTTCTCGGGTTGATGTGTAATAGGCGAGCACTCCATAAGTAGTGTTTCGCATCACATACTGGTAGCCAGATGTAGTTGACGTGCCAGTCAAGGTGGCAGCAATGCCGTTACACAGCATGCTCTTGTTGTTGTAAGTACGGACCCACGTTGAGTCGGTCATGTACCAGCCGCCAGCGTAAGTGGCGTTGTACCAGCCAGCGCTGCCGTAGCTGCGGAACCAGTCACCTGACGCTAGATGGATGCCGTCAGATTGAATGCGTGCCCTGAAGCCGCCGCCAGTTGCGAACCCGATCGAATCTGCGCCGTAGCGGTACATGCCCGTGTTTTGATCATCCGTAAAAGTAAACGACGGGTCAGTTGCTGAACCGTTATCTCCTCGCACCTCATCAACGTCAATAATGCCCGTAACCGTCAGGTTGCCGCTCAACGTGTCAGTCGTGTTCAGCAGGTACTTAGCGTCAGACTCCGACTCGGTGTAATACCGAGTGTCGTGCGTATGCGAATCGTTGGCGACAGTCACGGTCAACGTCTCGGTCGTATCGGAACCGTCAAACACAACGGAACCGCTAGCGTCACCAGCCAAAGACAGCGTGGTAGCCGCCGACCACTTGGTCGCCGTAGCAGCATTGCCCGACGTGTCCTGATTGCCCGCCGTATTCACCCCAGGCAGGTTGATGTTTGCAGTGCCATCAAACGACACACCGCCAATAGTGCGGGCAGTCTCCAGCGCCGTAGCCGTAGCAGCATTCCCGCTGATGTCGTTCGACAACGTCCCGTTCGGAACATCGTTCGCACGACCAGCACCCAACACCAGAACCTCGCCCGTGGAAGCGTCCACACGCACCACACGGCCAATCTTCTGCACCAGCTCAGACGCACCCGTCGGACGGGTCGTCGTCAACCCGCCCGTAGGAGCCACATACAACTCGTCATTGATGCCGTACGTCGAAGTGTCCAAACTGCCGATCACGCCAAGGATCGTCGCATGCCCCTCAGCATTGTTCGCCAACGATGCCTGGTTGATGCCCAACGCAGGCATTGTGCTAGCCGTGTCAGCCCGAGAAGGCGACACTTCAATCGCACCAGAGGCTCCTACAGACCCTGTGGCGTACACGGGGATGCCAGCACCGATTGTGCTGCCAGACGTGTTCTTGATGTGCAAATAAACAGGCCCAGCAAGATCGCCGTGAATATGCGACGCATCCAACAGCCCGTTGACCGTCAGATCTTCGACCGTGAAGTCCAGACCAGACAGGTCGGTATCAAGGTTCAAGGTTACGGTGGCGGCAGACCCGCCACCGCTCAGGCCAGTGCCAGCAACAACGGTTTGGATTACACCGTCAGCGCCGTCAGCACCGTCTGCTCCTGCTGGCCCCTGCGGGCCAGTAGCGCCCGTAGCGCCAGTCGCACCAGTCGCACCAGTGTCGCCCTGTGGACCTTGCGGACCCGTGTCGCCTTGTGGACCCTGAGGGCCAGTAGCCCCAGTCGGGCCTGTCGGACCAGTCGGCCCGTCTCTCAGAACAAAGTCGAAGACGGCGGCACTAGAGGTGCCGCTGTTCGTGACAGACGCCGTGCCAGCGTTCGTGACAGACGTAGTCGTGCCGACAGCAATCGTCGCAGCCGCACCATCTGCACCATCTGCGCCGTCTGCACCTGCAGGCCCTGTAGCGCCCGTATCTCCCTGGGGGCCTTGGATACCTTGGATGCCTTGAGGGCCAGTTGGTCCCGTGTCGCCAGTATCACCTTGAGGCCCTTGCGGGCCAGTTGGGCCAGTGGGGCCAGTTGCACCAGTAGGGCCAGTGGGGCCATCACGCAGAACAAAATCAAAGACCGCAGCGCCAGAAGTACCGCTGTTAGTAACGCTCGCAGTTCCAGAGTTATCAACAGAAGTCGTCGTGCCAACAGCAATGGTTGCAGCTGCGCCCGTAGGGCCAGTAGCACCCGTGTCGCCCTGCGGTCCTGTTGCACCAGTCGCTCCCGTCGGTCCTGTCGCTCCTTGCGTGCCAGTCGCGCCCTTCTGCGCCAACGTCTGCCAGTTCGTGTTAGAGGCGCCTACAGACGGCAAAGCGTTGCCCGTGTTGGAACTGGTGCGTGACACGAACGTGTTGCCGTTGCCGTCGGCAACGACATCACCAATGTCGTAGGTCGTGGCAGCGTCGTAGGTGCCGACGTAGTCAGGCCCGCCCGAAATGTTGACCTGAACTGAAGGCTCGTCAGAGTTCAGGTTGTACTGACGGTCTACCCAGTTACCCATTTTCAGCGTGCCATTCTAGGTGGTCGTCTTGACGACGACGAACTTCCTTAACGTCGTCCCGAACCTCACCAATCCGTTCCGAAATGTCATCCAGCCGCCGCAGATTAGCGGCGTGCTGGTCAGTGTTTTCCCGCCGAAATCTGGCAGCAAAGACAGCAAACAGGCCCGTTACCAGAGCTGCTCCCGTGCCGCCAAAGATGGCTGCCCACTCAGCCATGTCATGCTGCCTCGACAGCTGCCAAACGAGTACGAATGTCTTGGATTGCCAACGTCATCAACGACATCCACGCCGTTTGATCAACACCCATCAGAATCTGATCGCCGTTTTCATCAGTACCGTGGCTAGCAAGAAACTCCGAAACTGTTTCCATGTCATCAGCAATCGGGCCGATCTCAGGATACCCAGGAGCAGTAATACGGTTCCACATCTTCGGAACGACAGAGTCGATCATGTCGGCAGTCAAGTAACTGCCAAGATCCGCCGAAACGTTTTCCTTGTCGGCGGCAACCGAAGAGTTCTTGACCAAAGCAGACAAGCCAAAGCCAGTAATGATGTGAGCAGCGGTGCCGCTGCCAGTCGGAAACTGGGAGCCGCTGTCGTTCGACTTGAACGTACCTGTTGCTTTGGTAACAACGTCGTTTGGGCTTATAACGCCACCGATCTGGAAATGTTTGTTGCCGTCAATCCAAAACGAAAACTCATCGTCGTCGTCGTCGAACCTGATCTGGTCGTTTTCGTTACCAAACTCAATTTTTGCCTGGCTGCTGACATCCAACAAGCCGTTCACAGTCAAAGCGCCAGGGAACGTGTAGGCGCCTGCGCCAAACGTGCCAGCATCAATCGTGCCAGCATCAATCGTGCCAGTCAACAAAGACGAAGGCACTGCCGTCACTTCAATCTCAACGTTTGCGCTGCCATCAAACGCAGCAGCAGTAGCAGTAACACCCGTAACGTCAATGTTCTTCGTAGCAGCCAACTTCGTAGCAGTCGAAGCGTTGCCAGCAAACGTAGCTGCCGACACGTCAACAATCGTCGTGCCGCTAGCGTTCTGAATGTCACCCTTGAACGTGGCATCGGAACCGTTGGTTCCGTTGTCCAACACGATGCTGGTGCCGTTGCTCGCAACGATCTGGCCCGTAATGTCAGCGTCAACGTTCAAGTTGCCGTTAACAGTCAACGTGTTAGACACGACCAGACTGCTGATCGTCTGAGTGCCAGTAATTGGCCGCTCGCCAGAAGTCCACACAACGTTGTTGTTGATGTAATCACGCAACGATTCAAAGTTGGCGTTGACTTCAGCTGCAACCGCATCGGTTCCAGCAGTAAACGGGTTGGGTATTGATGCAGTCATTGCTACGACCTCGGCTTCTTCGGCAGGTACTTGAGGGTGAAGCCTCTAATTTCCCATTGGACATTGGTTGGGCCACGGAACTTCAAAGCAACGGAGCGGCCCGTGCCCCCGATGCTTCCCCCACGAACAACTTCGTCCTGCGTTGCCGCAGTTCCATACGCCCACTGCTTGTCATCCCAGTTGGACCCAGGATTATCATCAGCGTTGCCGTCATCGTCGTCCCACACAAGACTGTCAGCACTGCCCGTACCAGCAATCTCAATCAACAACGTCTTACGGGCTTCGCCATCGTAATAGTCGAGATACACCTCAGCCTGAACCGTATGTGCCGACGGGCCAGCCATAATGAACTCTGGCCGCTTGTACCGCTTCGGCAAAAACGGCGACCCGCTATCCAGCCAACGAGTCTTAAAGTACGAAGAGATTCCTGCTTGAGCTGAAGTAGCTGCTTCGTTAAACGTGTCGACAGCAGCGTTCGTTTCAAGCTGCACCAGCCCAGACCCCTGGCCTGTAGCCGCCACATGAATGACCTCATAGTCGGCGTTCTGAAACTCGACGTTGGCCAGCATGTCAACGTCGTACACGACCCAAGCGCCAGTTGAAGGGTCCAGCACGAAACAACGAGACGTGTAATCAGTCATGGGTACACGCACCCACACGCGTCCCAAAACAGAAGCGACGTACACTTCGTCCAAGCTAGAAGTGTCTACTTTGCCCTGCTCCATAAGCGGGTACACTTTTTCGAACGCCCAACGGGGTTCGCCGTCGCCGTTGTAATAGTAGACGCCACGGTCAGGCGAAAAGAACCAGACGCCGTCAGGGTTGACGCACACACCGTTAGCGTTTGTGGCGCCTACAGACGACGAGACTTTGACGACCTGAAAGTTCTGACGGCTGTACCCAAGCACGGCATACACGGAACGGTTCAGGAACACCAGCAGCTGGTCACGGAACGATGCGATCTTGACGATTTCGTCGCCGTCTTCGTCGCCAACGTCGATCCAGTCGTCTTCGGCCCAACGATCAGCGTAGCCAGGATGCGAGAATCGGATGCGGGTGGGGTGCGTCACAACACCTTCGTCGGTGTACCCAGCCCACATGAACCCGCCGTGCGAAGCAACAAACTTACACTTAGGGAAGATGTCGCCAGCAGCAGTGGCGTAGTCGTTCTGATACGAGGCGTGAGCGTCAGGGATCTCGTCAGTGGCAGCGTCGGGAGTGCCCGACGGGGTGCCCCACGACTGAGTCAGGTCGGTGCCGCCAGCAAACCACGACTTGCCATTCATCATGGCGTGATCGAGGATCTCGCAATCGCCCGTGTTCGTAATGCTGGCCCAGCTGGCACCAATGCCGTAAGCCATGTTGGTCGAACCAACACCGCCAGCAGTCGCAACGACCTTCGACGTGTTGTTGACTTGATCTCGATGCTCAAACAGCTTCTCGGGCGTGGTCGTGTTCCCAAACGGCTGATAGTCGCCCCAGTCAGACACAGACTTGCGACGTTGCACGCCGCCACGGCGTGAAACGTCCACGTTCAACATGTCAGGCGACTCGTTTGGAGCCAGCATGAACCTGTCTTCGATAGCGTTGTATCCGCCCGTGAAATCAACCTGAGGATCTAACCTTACGTTAGGTCCACGGCCAGAACGCCTAATGGGAACGGCCATTCAGATCACTCCCATGCAAAGCGAGGATCCATCAACGGATACATGTTGCGGTTGTAGTCGCCGCCCATAGTCACGCTAATAGCAGGAGAAGGATCGTCGTAAAACTTGACCAGTTCTCGCAGCCGCAAATCAGACAGATCAGCGTAGTACAAAGCCGTCTGTGGCTCGTCCTGCTGGGCGTAGGCCCTGCCGAGCGCCCAGTTCAGAATTGGGCTGTCAAACTCTTGAGGCATGTCCGAAACTTGATCGCCAGGATCAACAGCCCCAACCCAATCCTTTGGCTTTTTGTAGCCACGGATCACAAACGTGTCATCAGAGTTGTCAGGCGCAGGGTCAAGCACTAGCTCGCCGTTGTTCCACACCGACCAGTAACTAGGACTGCCTGCGTTGTTGGTGTCTCGTGACCTGTAACGGTCACGGGTAGCAATGTCTTGCCATCGCAGATCCCATGAAGGTCCACGAACTTGGCGAATCTCAGCGATCTGCTCGCCGCCGTTTTCAATAAAGGTAAACGTGTAATTGCTTTGCCCGCTAACGCCAGTAAACGTCCAGTCGTACTGAAAGAACGGCCATTCTTGGCGACGGGTTTGTGCGCGAGTAGCCCCATCACGAACCCACTCGTCTACAAGAGTGTCTGGGAGGTCCGTGGCATCCAAATCCAACGTCAATCGAATTAGGTCACGAAACTTTTGCAGGTTGTACGCCACGGCCCTCTCCAAACAATCGGATCAGGGGCAGGCCAGCTCAAGCTGACCTGCCCCACTCAACTCTGACCTAAGGGTCAGGTCAGGCCGTAGATAACGCCCTGGTGACGACGGCTGTTGATCGTCAGGTTGCCGTAGGTCAGCATCTTCATGGTCCGAGTGTCCTTGTCGACAGGCTGAATGAACGGGCCAGCCTTGAAGAAACGGTCACGGTGAACCTTGAGACGCAGGTACTTCGGGTTGATGAAGTACATGTGGCCAGCGGGGCAATCCTCGTCGAAGAGGACGGGACGGCCCTTGAACTCCAGAGCCTGGAAGCCAGCGTCAGCAAGCGAAGCGTCCATGTGGCGGACGTTGCCCTGCAGAAGCGACTCGTAGTCCTCGTGAAGCGACTGCGTGGTCAGGATAAACTGCGGGGTGTCGCCACCAACGGAGCAGTCGTTAAACACGTTGGTCATCTTCTGACGGTCAAGCGTGGTGGTGTCGGTGTGGCCGAAACCAGCAACGCCGTTGGTGACAGCCTCAGCAGCCTGGCCAGCATCGTGAATCTGGGAACGCCACCAAGTGTTGTTCGCAGGATCAATGCCGCCAACGGTGGAGTAGCCACGAGCCTCGGAGCCAACGTCGGCAGCGTCGTAGCCGCCAACAAGGTTCCAAAGACCGTTGAAGTCCTTGCCGCTGTTGCCAGTGCCGTCCTCGTAGAACATCTCGTTCATCTTCTGAACGACAGATTCACGAGCGACCTCGATCTTGGTGTTGAGAAGGTCAAGGAACGCAGCTTCGCCGCTGTTCTGAGCCTCTTCAATACCCGAGATCGACACGGTCGAAGCAAGCTGCTTCCACTCGTAAATAGCCGAGCTGACTTCTTCCTGCGGGGTGTTGGTGATTGCATCAACGCCCGAGTAAGTAGCCGTGTTGGTCGAGTTGTCAGCACCAATCAGCGCTTCCTGAATGCGGGCACCGCCGTCGATCTGGATGACCTGCCCCGCACGAGCGAGGAAGTAAGCCAGCGGTCGGGCCTGGAAGACCTGATCAATGAACTGAGGGGTGACCTTCGCAAAGGTCGTGGTCAGAATGTCTGACCAGTTAGCATCGGTGTCCTTGTAACCGAAAGCCATGATGTACTCCTAAGGAGAGTAGGGACGGGATCAGCCGAACGTCAGCCGTTCAGCAGCGGATCTCCAATATCCGAAAAGCCGTTTTCGCTCATCGAATCTCGGAGAGCCTCAGCGAGAGTGTCTCGCCAAGAACCCTGGGAAGCAGGCGAATAGTCCTTCGGACCAGAATCCACGTTGCCGCCAGGGATACCAGCACCTGCCGCCACAACACCCTGCATCATCCGCTTTTCTTCCAGAACCTGCTGCTGCTCTGCCTCAAGTGCCCGCTGCGCAGCAGCCGACTCCTGAAGTTCAACCCAGTTCAGATCGCGATACGCCATCTCAACTGTCGGAATGTCGTTCGCCTGCATGTGCCGAAGAACAACTTCCTGATCGAAGTCGCCGTAGCGACCCTGAACTGCAGCAATTTCATTCATCAAAGCTGAACGCTGCTGCTGCTGTGCGACGTTCCCGACCGTTCCCCGAAGTTGCTGAATCTCTGCCTTCAACGCAGCCACCTCGGGGGTGTCTGCGGGAGCCTCGATTGGCTCCCCCCACTCGTTCGTAGCTGCAGGAGCCGTGGCTGCTACAGGCTGCTGAACCTTGTAGGTGTTGGCAATCAACTCAACAGTTGCTTGCGGGTCTTGGTCAAGCGCCGTCAGAAGATCAAGTCCTCTTTGGGCGATTCGACGCTGGTTTGCGAGGTCTTGCGTCTTCTGGGTGTAATCCCTGTTACGCATGTACCCCTGTGCCGCCTCTTCCTGGGTGATCACTGTTCCGTCTGGAAGAGTGATTCCGTCGTTTGGCTGCTGCTGACTTTGGGCGGTTGCTCCGTCTTGGAGTCCACTTTCGGTCTGGATCACGGATTGCTCCTTAGGAGTCCACGGACGGGGTGCTCCTATGGGAACCTAGACAATGTTCAGGAGAACAAAGCGTTCCAAGTGTTCCTGCCAACAACGCCATCGGCCTTCAGGCCACGATGGCGTTGGAAACTCTTAACGGCAGCTGCAGTCATGCGGCCATAAATGCCGTCAACACCGCCAGGATCGTGCCCTTTGTCTCGCAATTGACGCTGCACCAACTCGACAGCTTTGCCACGAGAACGACGGCGACGGCTCAACGGCTTCGCAGCAACCTGTTCTCTCAGCGCAGCGACATAAGCAGCAACAGCTGCCCAGTCGACGCCAGAATCCCCAACCTTGGGGTCGTTCGGCAGAGTGCGGCCACGCTGCAACCAGGCGTACAGTTCTCCACCAGGGCAGCTCGTAGACGCCTTGTCTCGATGGCCTTTGATCCAAAGTTTGTTGTTGTACCGATTCTGGATCTGATCCATAGTCCAACGAATCGATTCCAACGCCTTGTCGGGCACAGGTCCAGATCCCCAACCCGTGTAGCAAATAGACTCGGTACGGCTGTTCCAGCCTCGGGTAGCGCCACCAACAATGCCGCCACCCCGCCCCTCGTAGACGACGCCTTCTTCGTCAACAAGCCAGTTGTACGCAATAGCGTTCCAGCCACGGGTATCCATGTGGGTACGTTCAAACGCCTTGAGGGCCTTGGGGCCGCTAGGACCGTTCTGCACGCCGCTGTGATGCAGAACAATGCCCACAACCCTGGACGGCTTCAGGCGAGTAAACGGCTTTCGGGGCATGCGGGCGCCCCAGCCCGCACGTGTAATGATCGGTCGCATTGTGCTCCTAGATGCCTAGCTGAGCAGCAGCATCAGCGTCGGCTTGTGCTTGAGGTTCTAGCTGCGGAGCGTCGACGCCAACGCCGCCGCCCGCACCCAATGCTTGCATAGCTTGGCCGTTAACACCAGCAGGCATACCCTGCGCCTGAGGCGGCGGCGGTGGTTCTTGCAAGAACTTCTCAGGGTTTTTGATGGCAAAGCCGTCACGCAGCACAATACGCAACAACTCTGGAACGTTAACCTGGCCTGTCTGAATAAACGGTCCCAGAGCCTGCAACATCCCCAAAGCCGACTGGCGACGGAACGTCTCGTTCTTCGGGACAGTAGACCCCGCTTCTACACGGAAGTCGTACTGGCCCTTGATGTCTTCACGGGTGTACGGAACCCACAGGTTTGCACCGTCACGGCCAATAACCTTGGCAGCTTGCTCACCCGTAACATACTGCTGGTTGATCTGTAGAAGCTTCGTTGCCAGGTTCGCAATAAACGTCTCGACACGGTCCAGCTTCTCGGCGGTACGGACGTTTGCTGCGTCCTGCAGCAGGCTGGCTTCGGTAGCGGTGCGGCGGATCTGACCGCCGCCGCCACGCATAAACTCGGTAATGCCCGAAATGTCTTGAATGTCGTTTTCGATGGCCTGCGACCAGTTGTACAAGCCAGGGTCCATGCCGATCTGATTGACAGGCTGGATTACGTCAGCAAGCGGAACGCTGTCGTCTTCAACAAAGATCACTTCGCCGTCACGCTTCGAAGCGATCTTGGTCAGGTCAGACTGCGAAATGGCAGCCTTGCGGGCCAGGTACTTCCGTGCGTAACGGGCACGGTGGTTCATCATCTCAGAACGGGTCTTTGACAGTTCCTTGACCAGCGGGGCGATCATTTCAAGATCGCCCATCGGGTAGAAGTGGTCAGGCACCTCGTAATTGCGGATCATCTCAAACGGATGACCAAACGCATACGGCATCTTGCGAGGCCGAATCAGGTACTCGGCAGCGCCAGCCGCAAACGTACACATCGTTTGACGTGCCAAGTCGTAAAACTCAAACACTTCAACGAGTTCGTTGGACTCGTAGTTTTCCTGATGGCGAGCGTAGTGGGGATCTGCCAGCGTCAGCCCAGGCATAGCGTTGTCACGGGCTTTGCGGCTGTAAGCAGGGTCAGTTTTTACGTCGTCAATGTGGCGCACGATACGCTGCGCTACCCAACGAGCGTCTTCCAGCGACGTGGCTTCAGGGTTGACGAACATGTCGTGGGGCGAAATGCGCTCCATAACAGGTCGATCAACAATAGTTTCTCTGGAAGCCGCAATGATCTGACGTGCTAGTTCTTCGTCCGTGACAGGTTCACGTTCTTCTTCGGCAGCGATTGCTTGTTCGTCTGCCAAAGCAGCTTGGAACCTGAGAGCAAACTCTTCTTCAGTGAGTTCTTTCTCGGCTTCTTCGTAGGACCACAGCATCTTGCACCAGCCGTGACCCACAATCAGCGAGTCCTTGACGGCACGGCGGAACGGCTCCTGCATGCGGTAGCGTTCCCACTGGTGGTTGATCATGGCCTGCACAAACACAGCCCGAGTTTCTAAATCGGGTTGGTTGGCGGCTACAGCGATCTCAGGTCGAGAAACAGAGATAGCAGGGTAAATGACGTTGATCGTCGAAAACGCCTGGTTGATCGCAATGCGATCTTCGGAGGACCGTCCTGCCGTGGGAAAGATGGACTCACCACGGTAAAGGTCGACCATGTCGGTCCAACAGTCATCGTAACCTTCGGTTTCCCGCCACTCTTTAGAACGCCCAAGTTCCTGCCCGTAGTACGACAGAAGTTCTGCCTGTGGCTTCTGCTTCGGTTTGCGCCCGAAAACAGGCATGTTGTCTCCTACGAACGAGATGTGCGCTGCAACTCAGTTCCGTTTGCACGCGCATGATCTACTGATTCTTTGAGAGCGCCCATCTGCGTCCAGCCTTCAGCTGTCGACACACGGAACGGGCGCCCTCCCTTGCCCACAGGATCTCGCCCCTGAGCAAACTCGCCATGCCAATGCTTCATCTTGCAAGACCAAGACACAAGCTGGCCTTTGCCAGTACACGGCACTTCAAAGAAAGTGCGTGTCTCATGATGAAAGCGTTGGGCCGTGCCCCCACAGGGGCACGGCTCATACGTCAGATCCCACTCGGTCGGGAGTGGTTCTTCAGGTGCAGCGTCACGAATGCCCATCAGGCAAACGTATCAAATGTCCTGCGCGCCGCCAGGCTTGGCGAACCCACCAATCGGGCCACCCATAACGCCTTCAATCGTGCGAACGTCAGAACCCTCGTGCTGACTACCCACAGGCGCAATGCCGCCCTGAGCGTTGCTCGGCAGCTCCGAACCGCCGCCAGGCGCCGCAAAGCCACCCATGACTTCGCCGTCATGCGACTTCACCATTTCGCCAGCACCAGTGCTGTCGTACTGCAGTTTATCTGGACCCATTACAACTCCCGAATCTAGGGACAGAACATGTTCAAAGCACCCTGGACGGCGTCTAAGAAATCACCCAATCTTCTTCAACGTCAAAGCTGTTTTCCCACTTCTGCAGCTCCTGCTCGTACCACGCCAACGACATGTACGGGTACTCAACCTCTTCCTGATACTCAGGAGCGTAGGCAAACTCCAAAGCGTGAACAGCCAACGCCAACGAAATCACACGGTCATCATGCGGCGAACCAGACATGCCGCCACGACTGTTACGAGTAAACCGTGCCAACTCGGCACACGTCGCCACGGACGGCACCCCGTCCGAGCGACGTTCACGCAACCACTTATGCAACTCGTCAATCATCAACGGTTTCGTCACACGAGTCGTCTTCCAACCCCACTCCATCTGCCGTTTCTTGCTTGTCGAGTTCAACGCCATACGACGCCAAATACGCCTGTACCCCAACTTGCGCAACTCAGTCACAGTCGTCAGACCATGATTGTTGACCTCAGGCAAAGTCAGCGCCGTGTTGTACCACGTCCCCAACTTGAACAACTCGTAAGCAAACAAGTCTGCTTCGATGTGGCCATGCCACTCAGCAACCACCCGAGACTCGTCGCCCACAGCCAACACATGTGCGCTGCTGTAGTCGCCATGTTTCAAACCTTCAGCAACGTCAGCACCAATCACATACGCCGTGTCTTCCTCAGGCAACTCCCACACATGCACAAACGACGACGATGAATCATTCTCAACCGCCTCAAACGTCCGAGGAAACTCAGGCCCAGGCCCCTCAAGGTTCAACGTCCACTCAGGCTCAATCGCATCGTTATTCAACTCCTCCAACAACTCCGAGTTAAACACCATCATGCCCGAACGAATAAACGCCTCAGACGGGTTCGACGGGTACTCCTGATGCAGCTGCCACTCAGGCAAATCAAACTGCTTCTGCTCATACCAAGCGTCGTTACGCTCAGTTACAGAATCCCAGCCGTAGAACATCGGTTTGAACACCGACTTGCCTGACTGGGCACGCACCCACAGATCTTCAAACTTGTTGCCAGACCCATTCGCAGTGCTCAACAGAATGAGCTGACCGCCAATATCGGCGGTCGGCTCAATCGAAGCCCACGCTTCACCAGCGTTCTCTAGGAACGCAAACTCGTCCACCACAATCAAACGGCCCGTGAAACCACGGGCAGGGTTGTTGCCCGACGGCAACGACAAGATCTCTGACCCGTTCGACAACTCAACCTTTGTCAAGTTCGACGTAGTCACACGAGCGCCCCTAGCAAGCACCCAGCCAGGCAAACGCTCCAAACCAAACTTGACCTTGCCCAACAACTCCTGCGCTTCACGCTCACCCTTAGAAAGCAGCATGACCCGAGTGTTCGGATGCCAATACGCCAACCAGAACACATAGAACGACACCAGCGTTGACCAGCCAATCTGACGGGCCTTGAGGGTGATGCTGTTTTCGCCGTCGACCCAACGGGTCAAGGCGGCAGCCTGAGACGGCCTGAGATTAAACAGGCGCTCTCCCTGAGGGTGCTGGATCATCCAGCAGTTCTCAGCCACCCAATGAGGGTCCGTAGCGCCACGGCGCCACGCAGCCTCCCTACGAGCAAGCTCCAACTGGTCCGACATCAAGCAGGCCCAATCTCCAACACGTTCTTGCCCTGAGCCAAATACGCCTGGAGTTGCTCATCCGACATCGATTGAAACCTGTCCTCAGCCGTCACCGTCACCTGAATCTGCGGCGGTCGCACCTTGTCAGCCAGCGACAGAATCATCTTCGACGCAGCATCCCACTTCGGATGATCAGGATCCGCAGCAATCTTCAACGCAGCCTGATAGATCGGAGACAACGCATCAGGCCCCAACACCGACTCGTCAGCCATCTTCGCCCACAACTTACGAAACCGCTCGTCCTTCTTCCAACGACGCAACGTCCGATCCGTAATGTTGTTCCGAGCAGCCCACTCCTTGTCAGACAACCTGTCGTGCCCGATCGAAGTCAGATTCTCCAGATACTGGTGAATCAACGGGTGAGGTTCTTCCTCGCCCGTAGCCGAGTTGTACGTCCACCTGAAGTCATTCGAAGTCTCATCAGCTTCCATGTCCACCCCGTGGACACCGTCCATCGGGGGGACCATCGTAGACGCCCTAACGGGCATCTAGAATGCCCAAAACAATGACATTTAATGAGCCGCCCCCACCAGGGGCGGCGAATGCTGGGGCTACTACAGCACGTTCAGCATTAGCGTAGAGTCTAGCAGACGACATTACGCAGTCGTCCAACTCTCAAACCTAGTGAAGCGTCGAATGCTGCGGGCCGCCTGGGGGGCGTCCCGCCGAGCGTAAGCGATAAGCTAGTTATCACACAGACGGCGTCCATCAATTTCAACATTTAACTAAACACTCGGACACCAAAGCGGACACCACTCGGAGATCTGAAAACAATCTGCAGATCCAAGGTAATATATACACGGGCGCAGGTGCCACCCCCCCCACTACCCCGCCCCCCGTTCCGCATCGTTCCAACGCTTGCCCGACCCGACCCACCCTGCCGCTCTCTGTCATGGGATGGCATGAAAGTGCATGAAAGTGGGTGCACACAGAGCGTCCCCTTCCTATGGGGCACGCCATGCGATCCCCGTTTGCCCCGTAATTTCAACGGAAACCGCCCTTCATCGGTGAAGGGCTATAGTGGTTCTATCGATTCGGCGCCGATGGTCGGCGTCGACGACACACAGAAGGGGCCATAGAGCCATGCGTTTCACCATCACCATCAACGGCGAGTCCGTCACCCTGTCGGGCGTCACTGACGGCGCCACGATCGACCTGACGCCACAGAGCGTGCCGACGGTGCCGACGGTGGCAGAGCCGATCGCAGAGCCGACCACGGCACCAGAGCCGATCCCGTCGTTCGACGAGGCCGACGCCACAGAGCCGACGCCACAGACCACGGTCGGTCCTAAGGGCGTCAATCGCTCAGAGCGCAAGCGCACACAGCGCAAGCCACAGAGCAAGGCGACGATCCGCAAGGGCAAGGGCGCCGACCCGTTGAAGGGCAAGGGCAAGCGCACCCCATCGGCCGCACAGCAAGCGGGATGGGCGAAGACCCGCCATGGCAAGCACGCATCAGTGCGGACCGCCACAGAGTGGCTGGCCCTGTGCATCGCCACAGAGGACGCCGACCGCATCAAGGCGTGTAAGGCACAGCTGAAGGCGGACGGGTTCAAGGTGAGCAAGGCGAACAAGGTCACCGTCTGAGCCACACAGAGCAACACACACAGAGGATCGGGGCGGCTACGGCCGTCCCGATCCGTCAATCCACACAGAAGGACACACACAGAATGCGTATCAGTT
>Ga0075478_10000413_pt1 | contig 15346 bp, 10 predicted proteins | sample DEB08_DNA_15_FD_71483 | JGI IMG/M metagenome (GOLD analysis project Ga0075478, IMG submission 71483) | Aqueous microbial communities from the Delaware River and Bay under freshwater to marine salinity gradient to study organic matter... | ecosystem: Environmental > Aquatic > Marine > Coastal ...
CTGCTTTAGCTGCCCCTCTTGTAGGAACTGCTGCAGGTGCTGTAGGGGCAGGTGCTGCTGTAACAGGTGCCGTAACACTAGGCGCTAGTATGCTTGCACCCTCTGCTATTTATGCAGGTCAAACCTATAATGAAATGGAAGGTGAAAAGAATATTGGTGTTGCTGTAACTTCTGGTATTCTTCAAGGTACTTTTGATCGCCTTGGTATTGGTCTTGTGTTTAAAGCAGGTAGCCCAACTAAAGAGGTTCTTAACAAAGCCTTAAAAGAATTGCAAAAACCTGTATCAGAAGGCGGCAAGGGGTTGACTCTTGAGGCTGCACAGGCAATGCTATCTAACGCTAGTAAAAAAACTATTGCTGATTTTACTAAAGATGCTGCTAATGCCGCTAAGTCACAGCTTACAGGTAAAGCTATCTTTAAAGATTTAGCAACTCGTGGGATTATTGGTGGTGCTGGTGAGGCAGTCACTGAAGGACTTCAAGAAGCAACTGCGTACACTGCAGCTACTCTTGGCTCTGATAAGGTTTTTGATTATAACGAACTTACAGACAGGATGATTGATGGTGCTATTGCAGGTGGTGTTCTTGGTACATCTTTTTCAGCCCCAGGAGCCGCTGTTAACGCAGGGATCTGGGCAGACATTGCAGTACGTCAAGCACCTGCAGATGCTAAAAGGCTTTCTGATGCTGGTCGATACGCTGAAGAAGAACGTGCTAATAATCCTGAAAATCGTGTTATCTCTATTGAAGAAGGGCTAGATGATATTGCTGATGGTATTGAAGATACAGAGTTTTATAATGAAGAAACAGGAGAAATAGTATCAGTTGATGGTAACTATTTTGAACCCTTAGACATAAGAGAACAAGAGCATAAAGGTAAAAAGGTAGACCGTAGTATTGGGCAGTCAATTGCTGCAGGACTAGCTAAGCTTCCTAAATTTTGGAGAGGCTCTGTTAACTACTTATTTCCTGATGAGGTTCTTGATAAGTCAAGGGCTGCTAGGTTCCTAAAAGAATCAATGGGTGGTGGTCTTCAAAAAGTATTTAGTGGTAATGGATTTGAAAGCTTTAAGTTTAATCAAGTAGCCACATATAAAAATATGGTACCAGATCCAGCAAGTTTCTTTAGTGTTTGGAACGATGGAAAAATATCTAGTGCTACAAGAAGAAAAGAAATAAGTAATGAAATATATTCTATTCTTCGCAGTGCAATTAATAATGATACAAAAACATTTGATCCTTCTGTAATTCAGAACATGACTTTGCCGGAACATAAAAAGCAAGCCCTTATTCTTTTAGGTTCTCAAATGAATGAAATGTCTGATACAATGCACAGGGATCAGAATGAGTACGTAAAACGTGAAGGTAAAGGGAAAGAACTTGGCTATATTGATAACTATCTTTTAAGATTTAAATCTCTTGATAAGGTAGCTGTTAAAAAGAATCGTGCAGGTTTTGAAGCAGCCTTACAACAAGAGGCTGGTCTTACTGTAACTCAAGCTAAAGACCTAACTGATCAGATTTTAGATAACCCTGAAATGAATGATCTTAGTTTACTTGACGATGATTTTTCTGTAACTAAAGGTGGTATTGTCCCTACGGCACACAGAGAAAGAACTCTTGGTTTGTCTGAAAAAGATGCCTTTAATGAGTTTATGGAGCAAGACATCTTTGCTAACATGTCTACTGCTGCTAAGTCTGCTGCACGTTTTGTAACACATCGTAAGTACATTGGTAAGAACGGTGAAATCCTAGCAGCACAATTGCAACAGATGGAAAATGAAGGTGTTCCTAGAGAAAAAGTAAATGAAATAGCTATGGGACTTAAGGATTTTCTAGATGCTGAGTCAGGAAACTATAAACGCCCAACAAGTAAAGATGGCAAGTTAGCAATTGGAATTCAAAAGAACCTTATGTTTGTTACAACAATAGCAACCCTTGGTCTTGCTACAGTAGCTTCTATTGTAGAACTTGCGTTAGCAGGTCGTGCTCTTACGGCAGAACAAATATATGGTCGTAAAGGGGCTACATCTGGTGACACGAGCCTAGCGTCTTTTGGTAAGGAACTAGCAAAGGTTATTTCAGATGCTGTTAGGTTTGCAGGAAACACTGCTGTTCTTAAAGATCCAGGGGTGACCAGCGAGTCACGTGGTCAAGAACTAATACGCAGTCTTGGTTATTATGAATGGGACGTTGGTGCTGCCACAGTTACTGGTGTTACAGAAATGAACCCAGTGCATGAAAAGTACTATAAGTTGTTCTTTAAAATGACAGGTCTTACAGGCTGGACAAACATGACCCGCGCTATTCGTGGGTCTATTGCGGCTGATTATATGTTTGATCACACAAAAACTATATCTGAAGCTAGAGAAATTGGTGCACCTAAAACTAATGAAGTTCAAGAAGCAGAAGAGGCTTTGAGAAACATCGGTGTAAACGTTGATGATGCTGTAGAGGTTTATCGTGCAGATCAAAGGGCTGGCCCCAATGAGCTTTTGTCTCCAGAGTTAGAGGCAAAGCGTGAAACCAATATGAGAACTGGTGCGTTTAACTTTATTAATGATGCTGTTGCATTGCCGACTGTAGCTAATAGACCAATGATCTACCAAGACCCAAGGTTTGCCTTGTTTACACAGTTCCAAGGATTCATTGCTACATTTACAGCTAACCACATTCCTAAACTATGGGGTGAGTATGTTAAGCGTGGTACTCCTTCAATGAAGTACAATGCTTTTGCAGTTATGTGCACAATGATTATGCTAGGCTTTGCATCTCAATATCTTAAAGACTTAATTAAGTTTGGAGACAGGGATGAAGATGAGCTAAAGACACTTGGTAATCCATACCTTGATACAGGTGAGTATGTCCAACGTGGTATACGTGCTTCTGGATTGATGGGTGTTGGAGAACGTGTCTTTGATCAGTTCTTTCCTTTGTATGAACAAAGGTCTGACAACGCATTAGAGTGGGCTTGGAATACAGTAAGTGGTGAAGCACCTGCTGCAGGAACAGTCAAACGTGTTGCAAAGACATTAACTAATCTCGGCACTGGTGATGTTAGCGGCGCTGCTCAACAAGCAAGTAAGCTGGTTCCGTTTATCGGCATCGTTGGTGGTGCTGAAAGACTTTCAAACTTATACGATTGGGATTATAAAGGGGAAGAGAATGGCAAAACGTCAAATAATTAACAGGACTCCTAGTGCTGTAGAGAAACTACAAGAAACTATGGTAACTGCAGCCCCTGAAGTAGATCCTAATATGGTACAGAAAGAAGGGGAGGCTCCGGTCTCTCCTACTTCTGGAAGTATTTTTGATAGGATTGCTGCACAACCTGTGGCTGAGGCTACACAAGACAACGTAGAACAACAAGCAGAGCAAGTAGGTGAACAAGTACAAGAGGCTGTAGCAGAAGGTTCTCCTGTAGCTCCTGAGCTTGCTGCTATTGCAACTGCTGAGTTAGAGTCCAACCCTAAACGCCTTAATCAAAAACAACTAGAACGGGCTGAAGCAAAAAAGAATATTGTTAAGCCACTTAATGAACGCACTGAAGAAGATTCAGGTCAGTGGTTCTTTAATGCTGTTATAGCAGAAGATGCTGCTTCAGATGTAACATCTGGGCCTATGTCAGACGGTGGCCTTGTGGCTCGTGCTAGGAATTTGTCTAATGGTGTTTATGGTGGTACAGCTTCTCAAGTTCAAGCTGAAATTGAACAAAACGGTAAACCTCCAAATGGGCTGTTTGGTATTGCTGGATTAACAGAAGCAGCGACAAACAATGTTGCTCTTAATGTTTTAGAACGTCTTAATGCTGTAGATAGAAATGCTGGTAAACCAACAAGAGATTTCCTTCAAACAATGTCTGTTGTTGCTGAAGATACTATTTCACAACTTTCATTTAGTGAGCCAACATCTCTTGATATAAACCCTGGAGAAACTGCTATCAATGATGATGGTGAAGTTCAAAACGTAACAGAAGAAGAGATAGCCCAATCAACACCCTTTTCAAAAGCTAAAGCCAATCGTGATTTAGGAACACGAATAAGCAGAGAGTTCCAAAGGTTGCGTAATAAAGCAGAGGGTAGACCAACAGATGAATACCAAGACATAAGTGCAGAAGAAGCCATTGCTCTTGGGGACATGGCAAAAGAGTTATACTGGGCAGCAAATAAAACTGTTGATGGTAAGAACTTTCTTGTAAGACAAAAAGCAAATGACGGTCAAGTGTATTTCACTCTGACAAAACACGGTGCCGATATGCTAAAGCAAGGGACAGCTAGACGTAAGCGTATGTTCCCTGGAAAACAAGTAAGAACCCAAAAGAACCCAGGTGTAAAACTTACAGGTGAAGCAGAAAAGGTTACTCGTAAAGTGTCTTCTAGGGCAGGTCGTCTTACAGGAACTCAAGAGCTTAATCAAGCAATGGCTAATCTAAATAAAGTAGCCAACGTTGTTGATCCTCGTAGGCTTAAGATTCTATATCTTACGGCACTTCCTGTGTTACTTGGACAGGCACCCCCTGATACTCTTTATGCATCTCTAAATCATGTTGGTCAAGATAAACTAAATAAGTTTCTGGCTAAGGCTGCTGCTAAAACAGGAAGCCCAACAGAACAAGAGGCTGCAAACGCAACACAAGAATATAATAATTTAATAAATGATTTGGCTCAAGACTTGCGCGGTATTGCCTTAGAGCGTAAGGGGGCTAATTACCTTACATATTATGTTCAAGCATTTAATACTCGTATTGCTCCGCAACAGTCTACCCTTGACCCTACAACGTCTAAGACTGCTAGGTTTGTTACTCGTAATGCTAAGCCTTCGTTGGTAGATTCAAAGACAGGAACAGGAAGACGTATTGAACGTAACCTTCGACAGATGTACGCTATGCATCTTGTAAAAGGGGCGGGGCCTAAACTTCCATCAGAAAGAGAAAGCATGTTAGAGATTGCTACACCACAACTAGTTAAGTGGGGTATATCTTTACGGGCTGCTGTTGATGGTGTTTCTGATTCTAAGATTGAAGAAATATCTCAAGCTATTGAAGATGGGGTTTCAGTTAATGATCCAAATTTTCCACAGATTCCACAGCTACCTTCTGATTTAGATCCAGAGTTGTTAGAAACAATTAAGAAACAAGGAGAAGATGGACAAGCATATATTGATGGTCTTATTGACTTTGCAAATTATTATGAAGTAAAGACTCGTGCTGCTTCGGATAAATTAGCAGGTAGGTCAGACGGTAACTATCAGTTTCCTTCTTTCTTTAATGCGTATATGGATGGTAAAACCAATGGTCTAGCATCTAATGGTATGCAAATGGGATCTATGTCTGTTGCTCAAAGAACAGGTGTGCTAAGAAGTCAGAATACTTCTACCATTGATAATAATGAAGACATACGTGACGAGTTAGCAAATCTTTTGTTAGCTAATCTAGATGATGGATTTGATGGGCATACAGGTGAAGTTGGTGATTACTTGCATAACATTGCAACTGAAGTGTTTAGTATTCGTGCATTAAATAAAGCCACTACTATGACGTTTGGTTATGGAAAAGAGTTGAATTCTTTTAAACGTGACATTCGTGAATACTTAGATCTTATGGAACAAGAAAAAGCAGCAGAAGGATCTAACTATAATGAGGTAGCATTAGCTGTTGAAGCCCTTACATCTGATACTAAGGATGGAAGAGATGCCTTGGTTGAAATACTTCATGCTAAGTATGTACCATCCCTTGTTCAGGTTCTTGACAAGAGGGCCTTGCAGTCCCGTAATGTTATGCGGGGAGCAGCTATGCTTCATGCTCTTTCTAATGAGTTGTTTACTATTGAATCTCCTACAGGGACTTCTCTTAATCTTGGTGGCTCTGCTACTACAGGATACATTGAGGGAGATGCTTACAAGGTTTGGTCTGATGGTAAATATAGCTTAAGAAAGGTAGGACGTTTTGGAGATGAACTAACTGCAGCTGCTCCAAGGCTTATGGATGATGTAAGTATCCCTGGAGAGAGGGCATATGGTGGATCTGTACCAGCCCCTGTTCAATCCCTAGATGCTGCTACGGTTATTCGTACAGCTAGTGGGAAATCTTGGTCTAGGCTTGAAGCAGCCTCTGGTGGTGCTCCATATCTTCATACTATTTATGATGCCTTTAAGGTTGATGCTATGGGATATGATGTTGTACTTGAAGAGGTCAATCAAAACTGGTTAGATTTAAACATGCAGTGGTCATATCTTGAAAAGACTTCTGATGCATTAAACAATCTTAGATCTAAGTTTAATGAAAGATACAGTGGACGAGACCCTAATGATGCTCTTACAGAAAACGAATGGAGTATGGCTGGGTATCTTTTAGAACAAACAAAAGAAGATGGAAAATCAACAAGCTCAAACCTTATGAATAAACTTTCTAAGGTGCTTGATCTCCCCGTGGTTGATAAGGATAATAAACTTATTGAAAAACACCCAGAGGTAGAGGAAGCTACAAAGCGAATTGAAGATGCTATGATTGCTGTTGGTTATAACCCTAAAAGCCCACCCGCACAACCTACTGTGCGACACATAAGGGCTTTTGTTCAGGCGTTTAGTAAAGAACTAAACATGCAAGGCAGACTTAATAAGATGATTGCAGAGACTAACAGAGATAAGGCTGCTCTCAAATCTGAAATAGAAAAGCAGATTGCAGACGGTAACTTTGGTGTGTTTCAATATTACGATCACTAGAATAAAAAAAAATACCCCTACTAGAATCCAATTAAGGAAACTAGTAGGGGCTTTTTTATTTAAGCATACCGTTTTTAGCCAGTAGCTCTCTGATGTCACGCTCAGCGTCTTTCTTTATTTGTGCAGCTTGTTCAGGCTCCATACCGTCTTCTACTGCTCGTTTATAATTATACTGTAGCATGTCTTCGTTAATTTTATTTGAGTATGCAGACTCTGGGTCTAGCCCAAAGGTATCTACATACTCCATATCATCTACTGGTGCTCCACGTAGAGCCAAGTAGTTGTACGATTTTTTATCGCTCATTGGTTTCTCCTTAGGCAAAGAAGTAATCAGACTCATAGATCTGTATTACGTCTAGGTCGCCTAGCTCTGGTTGCTCTACGTCAAGGTTAGTAGCATCAGTAATGATGTTTTGTTGTATCAAGTCGTAGTAATTTTCTTTATCATACATTTCGATAAAGCTTTGTTTAGTCCTCGCTAATAGTGACTCGACATCACATGCATGAGTACTAAAGGAATCATGCACTGCTCCGAAATCACCATTCCATTCCTCAATAACCAAGGCCATATGGCTTGCGTCTTGGCTGTGGATATAGTTAGGGCTAACCCCGCACATAAATCCGCGAATATCGGGGGTCTTCGTAGGTACTCTTGCCACATGGTTTACTCCCTTGTGTCCTTTAGATTCAGACTTGTATCCACTTATAGTACCTCTACACTTTCTCGTAGCTGTAGTAAAGTTTTGATAGACTACATTAAACCCTGATGGGGTTACCCATTTAAGTTCACTTCTACCATTACCGTGTACAAGCTTGCTTTGGTATGATCTAAGAGTGACTGTAAGTTCATTGAGAAGTTCTATATCCTCATCACTTTTATCTTTCTTAGTGTACAAAGCCTTCTGATCTTTTACTAGTTGTTTGTAGTCAGGACCAGCGGGTTTACCATACTTGTCATACTTTGCGTACTCACCTATCTCATACTGGGCTAGCTTTTGTAGGTACGCCATAGTGTGGAGGGGTCCAGGGCAGACCATGTTGATTGCCTTGATTAACAGCTTGGCTAGTTTATCACAGTCATCTTGAGTAATCCCGTACTCCACATGAAAGTCTTCGGCCTTACAATCAAAGAACATATTTTCAGCGATCTTCTTTGCACCAGCTGAGTATGCTCTAGTCATACTGCCACGTTTAGAGATACCCTTTCGGATATGTTTCATTGGCATTTGATCTAGTATACCCTTGAGTCTTTCATCAGTTGTTAACTGGTAAAGCTGCTTAGCAGTTTGCACATAGAAGTCATGCTGTATATCTACCGGAATCAGGCCTACAAGCCTCCCTGTCTGGCTGTCTTTAGAAATAGCACCTAGATGCTGCCAACCATTGTTAGACCCGTCTACGGGCACTGGGAGGTGGCTTATGTGGATTCTGTTATCTTTGACTGCTCGTTGGTAATCAAACCACTCTAAGCAACAGGAAAGAAATGACACAGCTTTTTCAGCTATGTTTGCCACAATAGACTTTCTACCCATCTCAATAATAACTTCCATGTTATCATTAGTCCAGCGCACTCTGTCTTCAAGAGTAAACTTATCAACACTGATAGACTCTAGGTTTTCATCCTTTAGGTATTTCACATAGTCAGCTTCACACCACTCTGGGATTTCATCAATGTTGTAGCTTTGGTTAAAGCTGTTTGCAGTATGAACCGCTAGCCAGAAGAGTCCGTCCTCTGTCATAGGCTTACCCCTAGCAAAGGTCATCATTCCACGGGCTAGATCAGAGCCTTGGTAGTTTAAGAAAGACTCTGAGTAGTATAGTCGTCCTCTGTAATCTGCTTGCATATACTGATAGAATACGTCTTGATCGTATAGCAGCTTAGCCTTAGTCGTAATAAACCCCCACTCTACTAGCTTACTTCTTCGTTTCATTTCTTTAGCATCGTTATTCTCTACAGGTGTTGATGATATGAATGAATCCTTGTTAGCTATTAGAGCATCGTATACACGTTGGTTAATTCTCCAGCCTGTACGTTGAAGTTTATCTACAGAAGTAATCCAAGGTGTTCCTAACATAGGTGTAAACTGTGCGTTGTCCTCTTCAGTCCACTCTTTTATCACAGGTTCTCCGTCTGCTTGAATGATCTTGGAGATCTTTTCTGGTCTTGATAGAACCGTATGGTTTAGTGCTATCCTTAGCATAGCCTCAGGGATATCTGCTAAGTCAATCCACTTTGCTGTAGCCGACACAATATAGCTAGTATCCCTTGTTTTAGGATAATAGATATCAATGTAACCACAGTTATAGAACGCTTCTATGAAGAGATCACCTAGTCTAACATGCATATTCCAGGGTAACCCAGGGGGTTCCCTTTGAATTACACGTGCAATACGTTGACCTATTGCTGTAGATACAGCTGTCAACTGGGCAGTCCCTGCAGGACTATCTGAGGTATCGTAGGTGAATCTCATTTGTATTGTTTGGAAAGCCACATTAACTAGTCGCGGCATGTCCTCTTTATATTCTTTATACAATCTCAGAAGTACACCACCTGAGTTTGCCTTAGGGTTATTTGGATTAACCCTTGAGACCTTATCAACTAGGTACTCTGAGATTTGATCGAATGGATTCATACAATCCTCTTTCTGTTATGTTAAACACCCCCAGCTTATAGGGGCGATGCCTTCTATACACTCACCAAACTGATTGGCTAGTTCTTGGATTTCTACTTGGGCATGACTGTCTGTTCGTTGTTTATAAATACGAGCAGCAGCAGCCAGTGATCCTGTTTCTACCCACTCTGTCATCATTGATTGTGGTAGAATCATACGTGCTTGTTCAGGGCAAATACCTTGAGCTAACATTTTTTCGTAGCATGTGATAGCATTTTCGTGTATCTCTTTTAAGTATTTATTAGGGAAGTATTGAGACTCAGCATCACCACTAGACCCTTGTTTAGCACCGTCAGTAGGCTTTGCTCTCCATGACTTTGGTTCATAAAACTCTGGTGTTGTGTCTACATATCTTCGTGATACTTCATTACGAGTAATACCTACTATGTGTTTAAACCATTGCCTTGCTACAAAGATAGGTGCCTTTATACGTACTTGATATTGTACTTGACTGAAGGGTGTCCAATGCCCATGCTCTGCTAAATATTTAATTAGTTTTTTATCTTTAGTATTTAAACGCTTAACAGTGTGAGGTTCGCAAGGAGGACTGTCCTCATCATAACCTACTTCAATTGTTTCATATTCAGATCTTTTATTAAAGGAGACTCTAGCAGCATTTACTACTGCTAGGTCACTCCCCATACTATCTATTAGTGTTATTTCAAACTGTAAAGTAGTCATCAAAACCTCCTACTGCTACTAATCTTGTTGTCTTATTGTTGTACGCAGCACTTCCGGCAGGTCCTGTGAGTCCTGTGAATCTAGACTTGAGTACTTTGAACTTGATTGTGTTTCGTTCTGACTCTGACTCTGCGACAAGGTTTCGTGAAAAGGCAATGATGTCGAACGAGATCTGCTTGATCGAGCCACTGCCTTTGATATCATCGATAGATGCGATGTTCCCTTCTTCAAAACTCTTACCCCCTTGGGCTTTACGTAGGTGGCTGATAAGACCCAACCACACATTATGTTTCTTTACAACTTTAAGTAAGTCAGACATTACTTTATCAATCGCTTCGTTACCAGATAGTCCCTCAGACCCTTCCGATACCGCGATAGTAATGTGATCAAGAACGAGGTACTTGCAACCCATAAGGGCCATGTACTCAATCTTTTCGATAAGAGATGAGTCCCCAACGGAGCCTTGATGATCCAAGAGAACCAGTCGCTCGTCACCAAACACAGCTTCATATCCTCTACGGAGTTCATCCTCATCAGTCGATGGAGTATCCATGATGTTACGCCTAAGCTGCATGGAGATAAACTTTTCGGCTGTATCTCCAACACTTTCTTCCAGACTAATGAGTCCAACCTTATCACTTGTCTTAGCAAGAAGGTCAAGAACAATCTCTTTAATGACAGTAGACTTACCACTGCCAGTGCCAGAGGTAAACAAAGTAATCTCACCATATCGTATTCCTTTTAGTTTTTCATTAAGACCTGAAAGACAATCTGGATACGGAACAGACTCTACATCTTGACGTTCTTTGAATTGATCCCACACAGCCTCACCAGTTACAATACCTGCAGGAGACCAAGTGTGCGCTCTCCATATACAATTGTCTAAGATCTTAGGTCCATGTTTCATTAGTGTGTCACTGGCATCTTTTTCTGGTAACTTTACAATCTTTACTTTACCAGCATCAAACATCTTTGCAGCTTTTTCAAGTGCAGCTTGACCAGCATCATCTTGGTCAAAACACAGAACAATTTCTTGGAACTGGTTTACCCACTCCCTTTGCTCTAGTAATGTTCTTAGCCCAGTTGCTGATGGTATCGACACAACAGAACCCCAGATCTTTCCAGAGTTATCTATCATAGACTGAGCCACTGCCAGTGTATCTAGTTCTCCCTCAGTGATAATGATTTTCTTTCTACCAATCCCTGGGGAAGACTGACCAAACAGGTCTACATCTTTAAAGTTACCATGAACGTGGAAACTTTTAGGTAGTTTTCGTTCTTTGTAAGCAACCAATTTACCGTCTTTTGTGTACGGATAATAATGAGATTCTGGCATTCCAGTTTCACTCACGCTCATCTTCACACCAAAGTGATCAACTACTTCTTTAGTGATACCACGAGAAGTAATAGAATAGCTACGATAAGAAGGTATATCGGAGAATTTAGTAAGCTCCACAAAGGAGGTAGGTGTATGGGCATCCATTTCAACTTTCACTTTCTTTGATTTACCACAGCTGAAGCAGTGACCTACTCCATCGCTGTACGATACAAACGCATCTGAACTACCACACCCAGGGAATGGGCATGGTCCTTTTACATATCTTCTTTCATCATCCATTTAGTTCCATCTTTCTTCTTTAGCTTGACGATTTAGTTTCCTCTTGTAACTCGCTTCTCGTTTCTTGTTGAGTCTCTTCTGCTTGATCACTTTCATACTCTCGTACTCTGATGTCAAGGAATTCTCCTCCTCGTTTAACAATTCGCTTTTCAAGTTTGATGTTGTAAACTTTATTGTCATTGAATTCTTCATACACTCCTTGGTATGTGTCTAATATTGGTTTAATTACATTATCCAGATCTGCTCCTCTATTTGAGAGACCTGCTGTTATATCAAAGGTAACCTGACCAACCCCAAAGGGCCAGTCAGTTCCTATTAGTTCATCCCGAATGTTGTTCTGATACTCCAGATAATCCGCTGACTTGAACGTTGTCTTCCCCCTTCGGTTCCACATCTTGTTCGCACTCAGAGGTTTTATTGAGAAGTAATGACTCATCTCCTCCATTCTTTTGTATCTCCTCTAGTTCATCCCATGTGGTTAGCATAGTAAGTAGTTTACGACTAAGCCAAGGATCACCTGCATTATGTTCTTTCCATGCAGCGACAACCTTTTCCCAGCGTTGACCCATTGGTACTCCTGCTAGGATCTTTTCAGCTTTCTTTGGACCGATGCCTTTAATGCCTGGAATGTTATCACTAGTATCACCAGTCAAACATTGCAGCATCAAGTTCATGTTTGCCTTGTCATCATCTACAAACTCATGGGTTTTCTTAGTGTAGTTATAGTGATGACCAGGTATCTGTTTAAGATCTTTATCAATACCACAAATCAGGAAGTCTAGTTCCATTTCACGAGCTTCATAAGCCCATATACATACTAGATCATCTGCTTCCATCCCGTCAGCTTCTACACCACCCCACTTTTCTTTCATATAGTTGTGACCATAGTTAAGGGACTTCTTTACTTCGTCCGTTAAGGCGGGTCTGGAGGCCTTGTAGGGGGTGTAAAGGTCTTTCCGGTAGTTCCCCCTACCTTTAAGTGCTACACGGCACTCATGAGGCTCTGAGAAGGCGTAAGCCATGCATTCATTTACGGTGAAGTCAATCACCTTTCGTATTTCTACTTCATCAGAGTTGCTATAAGCAGCCCTGAAGTAGATAGAGTCGGCATCAATTAGTGCTAGTGCCATTATCTTTTCCTTTCATCTGTAGATTACTTCAACTCCCCAATCCTTTACTTTATTAGTTAAGGGGTAGGGGTTGAGGGGGTCTCTTTCGTATTCAACTGCTGCGAGTAGGTGGAGAATGATATATCCGTTTGCAGTATAGTGGTAACGCAATACATCAAACCATTCTCTCGGTTCAATACCATCTGGTTTTGGGTGGAAGGATACGGTGTACCCTGGATATTCAATTGATGGTTCATAGGGTACTTCCTTTATATTAGTGTACGTCTGCATAACTGCTGCCAATGACATAATCTCCACCTTCCATACAAGTTACACCAAACATCTTTGGTCCTTCTTTAAATGACTCTTGTAAGATTTCACCAACACGATCAGCATCATCTGGATGTGCTACATAGGCGATCTCGTCATGGTAGAACAGTCGTGGCTCTGCACGTAGTCCTTCTTCATCAATCTTATTCATAGCATAAGAAAGTGCAGACTTACATGTAATACCCTCTGCTGTTTGCAGAAGATAGTTTAGGGCCTGGTATTCACCAGAGACAAACACAGGACGACCATCAAGCCCAGGGAACCAACCTTCACCTGTAGCGTACTGAGTACTGCGCCATACATCGCCCAGTCTGTTCTTTAGCTCTGCCAATCCTTTAATGCCTTTGGCAAAGTCTTCACGAGACTTCTTACCAGCATTAGCGTTAGGCTTACCAGTTAGAATAGAACCAAGCTTAGCATCACCAGCGCCAAACAAGTATGCGTATAGGTAGTTTTTAGCAATGGGGCGAGAGCAACCAAGAGCATCAGCGTTTCGTTGATGTTGATCACCATAGATAACTTCATTAGTAAACTCATCATTGCCTACGTAATGACACAGACCCCTTAGTTGGTTACCAGAACTATCAGCACCTACAACTTTCCAATTGTCATCAGGTATAAACAGTTCCCTTAGTTCTTTACCCCACGGGGCATTCACCCCTGGAAGGTTTACAATAACTTCATGACGACATCGGAATGTTTGAGTACCGATAGTCCACATGTTACCGTGGATGCGACCATTGGAAAGAACCTCAAGCCAGCCCTTAATAACAGAGCTTCTATTACGAAGGGTATAGTACTCGCTGATCATTTTACCAAGATCCCCTAGTTTCTCTAGAGATGTATCAGTAATCTTTGGACCAACAGTAACCCACTCTCGGCCTACTTTCTTACGATTATATTCATCGGGTTTCCATCCAATTGTAAGCAACCACTCTTTAACAAGCTCCATAGAACCAAGAGTGATCTGCTCAACAGTGAAACGTTGGAAGGGTTCCCCTGCTGCGTGAACGTGTATGTCGGTTGTTTTAATTTCTTTATTGTAAAAGTCAGACAACAAACGTGCAGTTACCGCTGTGTAGTCTCCATTCTTTTTGAACTTAGGAAACTTTTCTACTTTATCTATGTATACTTTATGCGTACCCAATTGTGGGTGAAGAGTGTTTTCAATCTCAAGCATACGAACATTCATATCTTTTAGGTTCTTCTTTGCTTTTACAACATCAAAGTTCCAACCACGAGTCTTTACACGGGCATTAAACTTGGCTGTATCATGCTCAATCAGAAGACCCTCTTTAATAGCTGGTCTTTTAGCAGCAATCTTTTTGTATTCTACCATTAGGTGGTTGAACACATCTGCATTTAGCTTTACGTCTTGTACACAGTACCTAAGCATTTCTTTAGAGTAGTTATCCCACTCATCAAATTCAATTTTAGAATTGTTGAGGTGCTCACCCCAACCCTTAAGGCCGTGCTTGTGGGGTCTTTTGTATTGCAATACCTGAGACATAATCCAGGTATCGTATATTTTCTTTTCGTTTAGTTTCAACCCATACAGTTTTTCCATAACTAAATTATCAAACCCGATAATGTTATGACCGATCAAAACCTCTGCATTGTTTAGCATAACGCAACCATCGTCCATTGATGGGATTGAGTTATCATAATCACTGAATTTGTAAGTTGATCCAGTATCTAAGTTATGTGCTACAAGGCACCATACTTTTGTTGCATCAAAACCATCGGTTTCAATATCATATACTAGTTTCATAAGCTTTTCTTTCTAGGTAGTGTTTTTCTTTTACTGACCTGATTGTGTGACAGTTAGCGCAACGAATGTCGCATTTACGGGCTTCTTTAATAATGTTTTTGATACTACAAGAAGCCATCCTGTGAGGTGTGTATAGTTTATCTGTAGGATCTCTGTGATCCCATTGAAGAGCATAGGGGTTTTCGTTATACCCACAATCAATACAACCTTTAGCTATTTTGTATTGGTCAAGTATTTTCCTACGCCTTCTGATTTTCTTTACTTGTTTACTAAGTTCTTCATCCACTGTTTTCTGCTTTCTTTATGTCGCATTTAGGACAGACTTTATACCCATTATCTATTGATACGGTTAGTATTTCTACACCACATTCAATACATTTAAACCTTTTAAACGGTTTACCCGTTACATGATCAACCTTTCCCCTGTCTGATTTCATGGGATTAC
>Ga0075478_10000421_pt1 | contig 15265 bp, 14 predicted proteins | sample DEB08_DNA_15_FD_71483 | JGI IMG/M metagenome (GOLD analysis project Ga0075478, IMG submission 71483) | Aqueous microbial communities from the Delaware River and Bay under freshwater to marine salinity gradient to study organic matter... | ecosystem: Environmental > Aquatic > Marine > Coastal ...
CCGGCGCCACCCAAGATCGAGCCCTACAAGACTCATCTGGCCTACGTGAAGGAGCGTCGCTCGGACAAGGATGGCGCGGCGATCTTGCAAGAAGCGCTGGATCGTCTGCACGGGAAGTAGGCAACCGGTGTATCGCTGCTGGCCCTCTATGCCTGCAGCGCGCGCCCGACCGTCGTGCGTAGCGACTCCCACGACGAAACGAAGGCAGCCTCCCCAGCGGCCTCAAGTTCTGCACATATCTCCTGGAAGTCGATTCCTGCCTCGGCGATGCCGTCAAGAACCGATTGGGCGGCTTCCTGGCGACCGGTGACCGTGTCGCCGGCGAATTGTCCTTCGGCGACCACCGCCTCGAGCGTCGACTCGGGGACCGTATTGACGCATCCGGGCGCGGCGAGTTCCACCACGTATCGGGCTGGGTCGTAGTCGGGGTTCTTGACGCCGGTACTGGCCCACAGCGGGCGTTGCGGGCGGGCACCCGCTGCTGCCAGTTGACGCCACGCATCCGAGGCGGTGTGAAGTTCGTACGCGTGCCACGCGAGGTGGGCGTTGGCGATAGCGGCACGGCCACAAAGGGACTCGGCACGGGGTGAGGAACTGTTCTCAAGCCGAGCATCGACGGCGGTGTCCACGCGGCTGACAAAAAACGATGCGACAGATTCGATTGCTGCCACATCCAGGCCAGCGTCACGTGCGTGCCGTATTCCGGCAGTGTGCGCGGCCATCACCTCGCGGTATCGATCGATCGAAAAGATCAGCGTGACATTCACGCTGATACCTGCGGCGAGGGTGCTCGTGATGGCCGGCAGTCCAGCAGTGGTGGCCGGAATCTTGATCATGGCATTGGGGCGATCAACCAGCGTCCAGAGCTCACGTGCCTGCTCGATAGTCGCCTCGGTGTTGTGCGCCAGTCGTGGATCTACTTCGATGGACACCCGTCCGTCTCGACCACCGGTACTTGTGTAGACGGGGGCAAGGATGTCGCACGCGGCACGGACATCGTCGGTCGTGAGCGTGCGGATCGCAGCGTCAATGTCTGCGCCCGATGCCCGGAGTTCGCGCACCTGCGCGGCGTAGTCGTCGCTGCCGCCGGCAATCGCTTTCTCGAAAATTGTCGGATTAGTCGTGACACCAGATATTGCGCGCTCCTGCACAAGGCGTTGCAGGGCGCCGTCCAAGCGGCCACGACTGAGGTCGTCCAACCACAGGCTGACCCCCGCCGCTGTGAGCTCTGTGAGAACCACTGGTGTCATGAGCTGTGCGCAGCCACGACGCGTCGAGTGGCGTCGGCGACGGACTCCGCTGTCACGCCGAATTCGGAGAACAACACAGAGGCCTCACCACTGGCACCGAAATGATCCAAGCCGACGATGGCGCCCTCGTCGCCGACGTACCGATGCCAGCCGATGGTCGATCCCGCCTCGACGGCGACCCGAGGTCGAACATCAGGGCGAATGACAGCGTCCCGGTAGGACTGTTCTTGTTGGTCGAACCATTCCAGACAGGGCAGGCTCGCCACGTTCACCTCGATGCCCTCACGGGCGAGGCTGTCGGCCGCCTGCAGTGCCAGGTGCACCTCGGATCCGGTCGCCATGATCGTGGCGACCGGATCGGAGGCCTGTCGAACGAGGTATCCACCGGCGTGCACGCCATCAAGGACCGATGTCGGTTCGGTGTCGAGTACGGGGAGGCCCTGTCTGCTCAGGACGATTCCGATCGGTTCCCGGCGGCGGAGGATGGCGAGCCAGGCGGCGGACGTCTCGCGTGCGTCCGCAGGACGACACACGGCAAACCCGGGAATGGCGCGAAGGGACCACAGGTGCTCGATCGGTTGGTGCGTCGGCCCATCCTCACCTAGGCCGATGGAGTCGTGCGTCCACACAAAGGTGCTCGGTGTCTGCATCAACGCGGCAAGTCGAACGGCGCCGCGCATGTAGTCGCTGAACACCAGGAAAGTCCCGCAGAAGGGCCGCGTGAGGCCATCTAGGGCGATGCCATTGATGATGGCTCCCATGGCGTGCTCGCGAATACCGAAGTGGATAACCCGACCAAAGGGTGACGATGTTGCGGTTTCCTCCGGCAGAAAACTCTTCGCGCCCGCAATGGAGGTGTTGTTGGACTCGGCCAGATCTGCCGAACCTCCCCACAGTTCGGGGAGAACGGCCGCCAGCGCACTGATGGTGTCTCCGGACGCTTTTCTGGTGGCGACGGCAGTGCCGGACTCGTACGACGGCAGGGCGGCTTCCATGTCCGCGGGCAAGTCGTGGGCAGTGAGACGGTCGAGCAGTGCGGCTCGTTCGGGGTGGGAGGCGCGCCACGCATCGATGGCCATCGCCCATGTCGCTCCATGCGCGGCCCCGCGCGTTGCTCGATCGGAACGGATTCGCTCCAGGAGAGACTCGTCGAAGGCGAAATCCTGACTCGGGTCCAGACCCAGTTCGCTCTTCGTCGCGGCCACTTCATCGTCGCCGAGGGCGGACCCGTGCGATTTCGACGTGCCACGCGCGTGCGGAGCTGGCCACGCGATGGTGGTTCGCACGCGGATGAAGCTCGGGGCCGTGGTGCAGGCTGCCGATGCTCGAAGCGCTGCGTCAACCGCAGCGATGTCCACGTCCCCGTTGTCCAGCATGTCGACTTCATGAACATCCCAGCCGTAGGACCGGTAACGCGCGACGACGTCCTCGTCGAACGCGAGTGCTGTGTCGCCCTCGATGGAGATCCGATTGTCGTCCCACACGACGCAGAGGTTTGCTAACTGCTGGCGACCTGCAAGCGAACTCGCTTCCGCGGAGATGCCTTCCTCTAGGTCGCCATCGGAGGCAAGCACCCAGACCCGGTAGTCGAAAGGACTGTCGGGGGAGTCCGGGTCGAACAGACCCCGCTCAAAACGGGCGGCCATGGCCATACCGACGGCAGTAGCAACGCCCTGGCCCAGCGGCCCGGAGGTTGTTTCGACACCGGGCGTGTGCCCAAACTCCGGGTGCCCAGGGGTCAGCGATCCCCAGCGCCGGAAGGAGCGCAGATCGTCCATGTCCACGCCGATTCCCGAAAGGAAGAGTTGGCTGTAGAGCGTCAAACTCGAGTGTCCGGCGCTCAGGACGAATCGATCGCGCGCCGGCCAGGAGGGATCAGATGGGTCGTGTCGGACGTAGTCTCGATACAGCAGATAGGCGATCGGCGCCAGCGACATCGCTGTTCCGGGGTGGCCATTGCCGACAGACTGCACGGCGTCCATCGCCAAAGCGCGCAGGTAGGTGACGGCTTGGCGGTCATCTGCATCCCAGGCCAGCGGGGACGTTTGTTCGGAGGGCGGCGCGCTCGAGGTCATGACATAACCCTAGGGGAGGGCTAGGGCGGTCGATGGCTTGTACGCTGTCACTACTCGAGAGCACGACGGTGATCAGGTAGCGCGCGACGCGGTCGAGGCGCACGAGGTCACGATCAAGAACAGCAGCATTCACTGGAGCACGACACTTCAGACGGGAGCCGTGCATGGCCACCACGATCGCGTCTCGCCGCGGCATCGGTGAGACAGTGCGTGCGCACGTTGCTCTCACGAAACCCCGGATCATCGAACTTCTTCTCGTCACGGCAGTCCCCACAATGTTTCTTGCCGCGCAGGGCCTTCCCACCGTCCGAGCAAGCATCGCGGTTCTGGTGGGCGGAGCTCTGGCCGCCGGCGCCGCGAACACCTTCAACAGCGTCTACGACCGAGACATCGACGCAGTCATGCACCGCACCACCAGCCGCCCAGCAGCCACGGGCCGAGTCTCCGTCCGAGCAGGCTTGATCCAGGGATTGATTCTGTCGGCGCTGAGCATCACGGTGCTGACGGTCTTGGCCAATGCTTTGTCCGGACTCCTTGCGCTGCTAGCGATCGTCGGCTACGCCGTCGGCTACACCATGGTCCTGAAGCGTCGAACGGACCAGAACATCGTGTGGGGTGGTGCCGCCGGCTGCATGCCGGTGTTGATTGCCTGGAGTGCGATTACCGGATCCCTCACGTGGACTCCGGTAGTGCTGTTTGCGGTGATCTTCTTCTGGACCCCACCGCACTACTGGCCGTTGGCCATTAAGTACCGGCAGGACTACCAAGCGGCGAGTATCCCCATGCTGCCCGCCGTGCGCGGGCCGCTCAGTGTCGCCCGACACATAGTCGCCTACACCTGGCTCATGGTCACGGCCACATTGGCCTTAATCGTTGTCGCGCCCATGGGGTGGATCTACTCCATCGGCGCTGGTGTGCTCGGGGTGGCGTTTGCCGTCCAGGCGTACCGGCTCTGGGCGGGCATTCGGTCCGATCGCCGGGATCCGAACTTGGCCGATGACGATTACTCAGAGGCAAGTCTGAAACGCGCCATGCAGCTGTTCCACGGTTCCATTTCCTACCTGGCTGTGATCTTCTTGCTGGTCGGGCTCGACCCCTTCGTGGTGTAGCCGAGGCTTCTTCGCTCGTTCGACTACTCAGAGTTTCGGTGGTGACGGCTGACGAGATCAGCGTCACGAGCATCGGTGGAGCCGCGAGTGCGCAGCGTGGGCGGAAGAAACCACACCGCGATCCACACGGCGATGGCGCCGAGAACATGAAGGGCGACCAGTACTTCGGGAAGACCCGTGAAGTACTGCGTGTACCCGATGACGCCCTGCACCAGAGCAATACCCAGAACAAGCCAGGTGCGCCGGATGAGCGCGGACGGCGCACGGCTGACGGAGGCGGCCACGAGAAGGCCGACGGTCAGCCCCAAGAAAAGAAAGACACTGTCGGCGTGCAGCCAGGCGACGGTGCGCGGATCGAAGAAGAACCGTGCCTCTACCTCCGCGTCACCGGAGTGAGGCCCACTGCCGGTGGTGACGACACCAAGAAAAACCACGACCGCCGTCGCCGCCACCAGACCCCAGGTCAGGAGTCGGACGGCGGAGTCAACGGTCGACACCACAGGTGTGTCACCGATCTCGCCCGAACGCACCACGAGCAGGACGCATACTGCAACGAGAGCCATCGAGACCAGGAAGTGCGCGGCGACGGTGGCGGGGTTCAAACCCGTGAGAACGGTGATTCCCCCGAGAACCGCCTGCACGACGGTGCCGGCGAGGGGAACGCAGGCCAAGGCAGTGAGGGTGGTGCGTCGTTCCAGTCCGATGGTGCGTCGACGATGTCGATCGACGAGTGCTGCGACGATCGCGGCTAGGGCGGCCGCAGCCAACACGAACGTCAGGAGACGGTTGCCGAACTCCACGTACTTGTGCCAGGACTCAGCCTGCCGATTCGTGGGTACGTAAGAACCGTCGACGCACTCGGGCCACGTCGGGCATCCAAGACCGCTGCCGGTGATGCGCACGATGGCGCCGGTCAGGATGATTCCCGACTGCGCGACCAGATTGCCGATATAAACACCGCGGACCCAGCGCGGTGCCTTGCCCGGATGGCGAGTGCGCCCTCCGCCGGCCGGACCCGGGTTCTGAGCAGGGCTGGATGAAGAATCGAGTGTGGTGGCCACCTAGGGAGCGTAATCAGGACAGGGCAGGGACACGACTCGGCGGATCTCCGGCCACGACCCCGATGTTGCGGGCCCAGCGAATTACGACACAATGTTGTTATGAAATTCCCGACCGAGGCCGCGGAGCGTGTCGCTCGAATCCTCGCCGAGAACGGCCCGAGCACAGCCTCAGCCCTCGCCGAGGAGTTGGGAACGTCGACAACAGCGGTCCGTCGGCCCCTGGCGGCACTGCACGAAGCTGGCCTGGTCGCGGCATCGGAGAGAGCCCCCTACGGCCCCGATCCGGGACCGCGACGCGGACGCCCGAGCCGGGTTTTCTCCCTCACGGGTGCGGGTCGAGCTGCCTGTGAGCAGGCGTACGACGCCCTGGCGTTGGAGGCTCTGCGATTCTTAGCTGAGCGGGATGGACGCGCAGCGGTAGCAGAGTTCGCTGCCGACCGTGCCGATCGTCTCTTGGCCGGAGTGGGATCGGCCACAACGGCCGTCGCCACGGTTCACGAGGTCGCGGAACGGCTGACCGAGCAGGGATTCGCGGCGTCTGTTGAACCACTTGCTCGAGACGGAGCGCAGTTATGTCAGCACCACTGTCCCGTGGTGGATGCGGCAGGAGAGTTCTCCGAGCTCTGCGATGCCGAGACGCAGGCTCTCGGGCGCTTGCTGGGTCGTCACGTGACACGTTTGGCAACCCTCGCGCAAGGGGACGGAGTCTGCACGACTCTCATCCCGGCACAACCAGCAGATACGCACCAATCCACCTCGCCTGCTGACGGCGAGGGATCCAACACTTCGCAGATATTCGACCCAAACATGACAGCATCTGCCACACGTGCAGACACACCGGCAGCCAGACGAGCAACTACACCAGCAACGCACCAACACAGGAAGAGGGTGGCGCCATGAGCACCACGGCCGACGAGCAAGCGGCAACCATCGCCGAACTCAGCACCTACGAGTACGGCTGGAGGGATACCGATTCCGCCGGCGAGAGCGCGCGACGCGGCCTCAATGAGGATGTGGTGCGCGACATCTCGGCAAAGAAAGGTGAGCCGGAATGGATGTTGGATCTCCGGTTGAAGGGGCTGCGTCTGTTCGACAAGAAGCCGATGCCCGCGTGGGGGTCCGACCTCACCGGCATCGATTTCGACAACATCAAGTACTTCGTACGCTCGACGGAGAAGCAAGCAACCAGCTGGGAGGAACTCCCCGAAGACATCAAGAACACCTACGACAGACTCGGTATTCCCGAAGCCGAGAAGCAGAGACTGGTTGCCGGTGTCGCCGCGCAATACGAGTCCGAGGTGGTCTACCACAAGATTCGCGAGGATCTGGAGGAGCAGGGAGTCGTCTTCCTCGACACCGACACCGGTTTGCGCGAATACGAAGACACGTACCGGAAATACTTCGGATCGGTGATACCGGTGGGCGACAACAAGTTCGCGGCGCTCAATACGGCCGTCTGGTCCGGGGGGTCGTTCATCTACGTACCCAAGGGCGTGCACGTGGAGATTCCTCTACAGGCCTACTTCCGCATCAACACCGAAAACATGGGCCAGTTCGAGCGGACATTAATCATCGTGGACGAGGACGCCTACGTGCACTACGTCGAAGGGTGCACCGCCCCCATCTATTCATCCGATTCCCTGCATTCAGCAGTGGTGGAGATTGTCGTCAAGAAGGGCGCCCGCTGCCGCTACACCACCATCCAGAACTGGTCGACCAACGTGTACAACCTCGTCACGAAGCGCGCCATCGCCCACGAAGGCGCCACCATGGAGTGGGTCGACGGCAACCTTGGGTCGAAGGTGACTATGAAGTATCCAGCGGTGTGGATGACGGGTCCCCACGCGCGAGGTGAAACGTTGTCGATCGCCTTCGCGGGGGAGAAGCAGCATCAGGACGCAGGGGCCAAGATGGTGCACGCCGCGCCGCACACGTCGTCATCGATCATCTCGAAGTCGGTTGCACGCGGAGGTGGTCGCACGTCGTATCGCGGCCTGGTGCAGGTACATGAGGGCGCACACCATTCCAAGAGCACGGTGAAGTGCGACGCGCTGCTCGTGGACGACATCTCCCGGTCTGACACCTATCCGTACGTCGATGTTCGTGAAGACGACGTCGCGATGGCGCATGAGGCCACCGTGTCGAAGGTCAGCGAGGATCAACTCTTCTACCTCATGTCGCGAGGTCTCGACGAGGATGAGGCGATGGCGATGATCGTTCGTGGCTTCGTGGAGCCCATCGCTCGCGAGTTGCCCATGGAGTATGCACTCGAGCTCAACCGGTTGATCGAATTGCAGATGGAAGGGGCCGTTGGGTGAGCACTGCTCAGGCACCCCCATCAGATCTTTCGCCCCGCGTACTGTCAAACGATCCTGATGATCATGAGACGCCACACGGGCGCGAGGAGGAGTGGCGGTTCACACCGGTAGCGAAACTCGGTGACTTTTTCGAGTCCGGGCAGCGCGGTTCGGTGACGGCCACCGAATCTGAATTCGTCACGATGACCCCGGCAGAAGCGGACCCATCGACTGTGGAGAAGGACGCCCACTGGGTGGCGTCGGACCTACCTTCGGCGCTCGCACGCACGAACGCCACCTCGATCGTGTCGGTTTCGATCCCGGCCGAACGAGAAGTCGACGACATCGTCGTGGTGGACCTGACAGGCAGCGAAGAGTTGAACTACGGGCGGATCGAAATCTCCGCCGGAGCCTTCGCGAAAGCGACGGTGGTCCTGCGGCTCGACATGACCACGGACGTGAGTGGGATTGTGGTCACCGACGTTGCAGACCAGGCCGATCTCACCGTGCTGGCCCTTTACGACGGACCACGGACTAGCCGCCATGTGTGGCAATGGGCAACAACGGTGGGCCGGGACGCATCCTTCCTCGGGCTGGCGATCGCGCTCGGTGGTTCGATCATCCGACTTCAGCAAAACGTTCGCTACGCCGGTCCCGGCGGCTCAGCAGAATTACTGGGCGCATTCCTCGCGTCGGATGAACAATTCCAAGAGTTTCGTATCTTCGTCGACCATAACGAGCCCCACTGCGTCAGCAACGTTGTCTTCAAAGGCGCACTCTCGGGTGCGCAGGCCCACACCGTGTGGATCGGCGATGTCCGGGTTCGCCGAGAGGCGGTGGGCATCGAGACCTACGAACTCAACCGCAATCTCCTGCTGAACGATGGGCCACGTGCCGACTCGGTACCGAACCTGGAACTAGAAACGGGAGACGTTGTCAGCGCCGGACACGCGAGCGCCACGGGGCGGTTCGATGATGAGCAGTTGTTCTACCTGCAGTCACGGGGCATCACCGAGGAGTTGGCCCGGCAAATGGTGGTCCGAGGCTTCTTCGTCGATGTTCTCGACAAGGTCACTGATGCGGATCTGCGCCGCGACGTCATCCGGAGAATCGAAGAGCGCATCGGGATGGATGCGATCGAGCAACAGTTGACGGAAGTGGATGCATGAGTACGGACAACATGGTGGACGTGGCTCGGGCGGGCGACCTTGCCCCGAACAGCGCGCTAAAGGTCGAGGTCGAGGGTCAAGATATTGCCCTCGTCCGATGTGATGAGGGTGTCTTCGCTATTGGCAATCGCTGTTCGCACGCCGATGTCGACCTCTCCGAGGGGGAAGTGGACGGGTGTGCGCTCGAATGTTGGTTACACGGATCCCAATTCGATCTGCGGACCGGACAGCCGCTGTCGCTTCCTGCTCTGGAGCCGGTTCCCACGTATCGCGTCGACATCGTCGGCGACGGTGATGACGCACGCGTCCTGATCGATCCAACCCCCCAAGCAACCGCCGCACACGAATAGCAACAACCCAGCCCTAAGGACAAGACATGAGCACACTTCAGATCACGGACCTGCACGCAAGCGTCGTCACGGATGCGGGAGAGACCCCCATCCTCAAAGGCGTCGACTTGACCGTGGAGTCCGGTCGCACCCAAGCGGTGATGGGCCCGAACGGTTCGGGGAAGTCGACGCTGGCGTACGTCATCGCCGGACACCCGAAGTACACCGTGACGCAGGGGTCCATCACCCTCGATGGTGAGGATGTTCTGGACATGAGCGTCGACGAGCGGGCGCGTGCCGGCCTGTTTCTGGCGATGCAATACCCCGTCGAGGTGCCGGGCGTATCGGTTTCCAACTTCCTGCGCACATCGGCCACGTCCATCCGAGGCGAGGCGCCGAAACTTCGCACCTGGATTGGCGAAGTGAAGGAAGCGATGGCCGGCTTGCAGATGGACGGGGCCTTCGCTGAGCGCAACGTTAACGAGGGTTTCTCCGGCGGCGAGAAGAAGCGGCACGAGATCTTGCAGATGTCGCTTCTGAAGCCGAAAATTGCGATCCTTGACGAAACCGACTCCGGCCTCGACGTCGATGCGCTGCGCGTGGTGTCGGAGGGTGTGAACCGTTTCCAAGAGGATTCTGGCGCGGGTGTTCTGCTGATTACCCACTACACGCGGATCCTGCGATACATCACCCCCGACGTGGTGAACGTGTTCGCCGGCGGTCGGATCGTGGAGACGGGTGGCCCCGAGCTTGCCGAGGTTCTCGAGGCCGAGGGTTACGAACGTTTCGCGGATCTCGCGAAGGCCTGATGGTGTCAACCGTGCTGGACGTGTCCCGTCTCCGTAAGGACTTTCCCATCCTGGAAAGGACCGTGCGTGGGGATCGGCCGTTGGTCTATCTCGATAGCGCCGCGACCAGCCAGAAGCCCTCTGCCGTGCTCGATGCAGAGCGGGCCTTTTACGAGACGTGTAACGCGGCGGTTCACCGGGGCGCTCACCAACTGGCAGAAGAAGCAACCGATGCATACGAAAGCGCGCGGGCGGCCATCTCAGGCTTCGTCGGTGCGCGCGCGGAAGACATCGTCTTCACCAAGAATGCGACGGAGAGTCTCAATCTCGCCGCGTACGCCTTTAGTAACGCTACGGCGAAAACCGCGCAAGGAGGGGTAGTAGATCCGCGTTTGGTGCTGACATCGGAGAGCTCGGTGGTGGTGACCGAGATGGAGCACCACGCGAATCTCATTCCGTGGCAGGAGCTCTGCGCGAAGACAGGGGCGCAACTGCGCTGGATTGGCCTGACCGAAGACGGTCGCTTAGACATGGAGCAGTTGTCCGTCATCGACGACACAACGGCGGTCGTGTCGATCGTGCATCAATCGAACATTCTGGGAACGATCAATCCCGTCCGTTCGATCATGGACCGGGCGCGAGACGTGGGAGCCCTTGGAGTCGTCGACGCTTGTCAGTCCATTCCCCATATGCGCGTGAACGTGGACGACCTGGGTGCCGATCTGGTGACCTGGAGTGGCCACAAAATGCTGGGGCCCACCGGGATCGGTTTGCTGTGGGGGCGTAGCGAGGTCCTGAACAGCCTTCCTCCGTTTCTCACCGGGGGATCGATGATCGAATCCGTGACCATGGAGGGCAGCACCTTCGCACCACCACCGCAGCGATTCGAGGCGGGTACGCCCATGGTCGCTCAAGCGGTGGGCTTGGAGGCTGCCGTGCGGTATCTGGACAGCGTGGGCATCGAGTCGATCGAACAACACGAGCGCGACCTGACCGCTTACGCATTGGCGACGTTGTCTCAGATGCCGGGCGTGCGGATCATCGGACCAGTGTCGACGGTGGATCGTGGAAGCGCCATCTCGTTCGTTGTCGACGGACTGCACCCCCACGATGTTGGTCAGGTGTTGGACGACCGGGGTGTGGCGGTGCGGGTGGGCCACCACTGCGCGTGGCCGACGTGTCGGCGTTACGGGGTTCCGGCGACGACTCGGCTGTCCACGTACCTCTACAACGACACTGACGACATCGATGCGGCGGCAGCCGGCATTCGTGCGGCCCAGGAATTCTTTGGAGTGGCATGAGCGGCAACGTCGAAGCCTTGTATCAAGAGATCATCCTCGACCACTACAAGCACCCGCGTGGCGCGGGCTTGCTCGACAACGCGGCGGGGGAGAGTTTCCAGGTCAACCCGACCTGCGGCGATGAAGTCACCGTAGGGGTTCGCCTCGACGAAAACGATCACCTCCACGTTGGATATGAAGGTCAGGGTTGCTCCATCTCGCAGGCGAGTGCGAGCGTGATGACCGAGCTGATCGAGGACGCCACACTCGATCGAGTGGCGGAGGCGGAGCGGGCCTTCCACGAGTTAATGCACTCCAAAGGTGCGGGAGAGCCGAACGAGGACGCGCTGGGAGATGGCATCGCATTCGCGGGTGTCTCGAAATACCCAGCGAGGATAAAATGTGCGCTCCTACCGTGGGTCGCGCTTCAGGATGCGCGCCTGAAGGCTGGAATCAAGATTGACCAACCCACGACGCCGGACGCCTGATCGAAGGAGCATGATGGACGCGATGGTTGCGCAAGAAGATGACGTCTTCGAGGCAATGAAGGACGTTGTGGATCCTGAGCTGGGCATCAATGTCGTTGATCTCGGGCTGGTCTACGGGGTCAGCGTCGAGGAAGGGAATATCGCCACCATCGATATGACCCTGACATCGGCGGCCTGCCCGTTGACGGACGTCATCGAGGACCAGACGAGGGCGGCCCTGCTGGAAGTCGTCGACGACTTTCGGATCAATTGGGTATGGATGCCGCCGTGGGGCCCGGACAAGATCACCGATGACGGCCGGGAAATGCTGAGGAGTCTCGGTTTCAACGTGTAAATCGCAGCGAGCGGCTGTCACACCGTGATCGCGGCCTCCGATATCGAATTACGGGCTGGCCCCGAACTACTACTCACGGTTGATCAGCTGCGCGTGGCGCCCGGGGATCGCATCGGCCTCGTCGGGCGGAACGGTGCCGGCAAGACAACCCTCATGAAGGCGTTGTCTGGTGAACGCGCACCGACGTCAGGTGACGTTCGAGCCTCCGGAACAGTCGGCTACCTGCCGCAGGATCCCCGGGCTGCCAATACCGATGAATTGGCACGTGATCGGATCCTGGATGCCCGTGGCTTGACCGACATTGCCGCCCGTCTTCGCCGAGTGACCGAAGCGATGGCGGACGTGCCCGAAGGAACAGACGCCTGGGACAAGGCAGCGAGGCGATACGAGCGCGCGGAAGCGGAGTTTTTGGCACTCGGTGGATACGCCGCCGAATCGGAAGCCGCAACGATCGCTGCATCTGTCGGCCTTCCCTCCCGCATTTTGGATGCGACCCTCGGAACCCTGTCCGGTGGCCAACGTCGACGTGTGGAGTTGGCACGGATTTTGTTCAGTGGTGCAGATGTCCTCTTGCTGGATGAGCCCACCAACCATCTCGACGCGGACTCGATTCGTTGGCTGCGTGAATTCCTGCGGTCCTATGCGGGCGGATTCATCGTGATCAGCCATGACGCGGAATTACTGGCGGACACCGTCAACAAGATTTGGCACCTCGACGCGCAGCGTCAGGAAATCGACCAGTATGCGATGGGGTGGGCGAAGTACCTTGAGGCACGAGAGGTCGACGAGCGGCGGCGCCGTCGCGAACGGAGAAATGCCGAGCAGCAGGCGGCGGCTTTGCGCGATCAAGCCGAGCGCATGCGAGCCAAGGCAACCAAGGCGCGCGCAGCCCAGAGCATGTTCCGACGTGCAGAGAAACTCCTGGCGGAGACCGAAGGAGACCGCCGACACGACCGAGTGGCGTCGCTTCGGTTTCCCGACCCGGCGCCGTGCGGGAAGGTCCCCCTGGCCGGGCAGGGTCTCTCACGCTCCTATGGAAGCCTCGAGGTCTTCACTGATGTCGATCTGGCTATCGACAAGGGCTCGCGGGTCATGATTTTGGGTCTCAATGGTGCCGGCAAGACGACCTTGCTTCGGATCCTCGCGGGGGTGGATGCACCGGACACCGGGTCGGTGGACACCGGCCACGGGGCTGTCATCGGTTACTACGCCCAGGAGCACGAAACGCTGGACCCCACGGCCACGGTGGAGCAGACACTCGCCCACGCGGCACCCGAACTCGATGATTCTCGTCGCCGGACGATCCTCGGGTCCTTTCTGTTCTCCGGTGAGAGCGTCCGTAAACCAACCGGCGTTTTGTCCGGTGGTGAGAAAACACGGTTGTCTCTCGCCTGCTTGGTGGTGTCGGGCGCCAACGTGCTGCTGCTGGACGAGCCGACGAATAACCTGGACCCCGCATCACGGTCCGAGGTGCTGCACGCGATACGCCAGTACGGGGGAGCGGTTGTCCTGGTCAGTCACGATCCGGGCGCCGTGGAGGCACTCGAGCCGGAGCGAGTTGTCCTGTTGCCAGACGGTGACGAAGACCTGTGGAGTGATGATTACATCGATTTGGTCGAATTGGCCTGAAGGAGGTTCCCTTGGACGCACGTTCCGAACAGTCCGCGGACATCGTCGTCACTGTTGACGGTGATTGCGCGACCGTCAGCCTCACTCGCCCCCACGTGCGCAACGCACAGACACCCAAGATGTGGAACCAGCTGGCCGAGATTGGGCGATCGATGTCCGATGACGTTCGGTTTGTCGTTCTTCGAGGGGAAGGCGAGGACTTCTCCGCGGGTCTGGATCGCCAGGCACTCGCCGGACCCGTGATTGACCAGCTCCGAGACAACCCGCACCCGTTCATCGCGGCCGCGCAGGCGGGGTTCGCCGTGTGGAGCAACATTCCGCAGACGGTTATCGCCCAGGTTCAGGGGAATGCGATCGGTGCTGGATTTCAGTTGGCGCTGGCCAGCGACGTGATCATCGCCGCGTCCAATGCTCGTTTCGCCATGCGAGAGACCTCGCTTGGTTTGGTTCCCGATCTCGGCGGCACCGGAGCCCTCGTCGACGCGATCGGGTATCGACGAACCTTCGCGCTATGCGCAACCGGTGACTTCCTCAGTGCCGACCAGGCCCATCGGTGGGGAGTGGTGCACCAGGTCGCCGACGACGCATCCGCTGCGGTGACGGCCCTCCTTGACCAGTTGCGAGGTGTGGACGCCGGCGCGCTGGGAGACCTCAAAGCGCTCTTGCGGACTGTCGCCCGTGATCAACAGTCATGGGATGCCGAGCGCGATGCGCAACTACGTCGCCTGTCGGCGCTGTTCGGCTCTGCTCCGACATGAGCATGAGTACGGTCTGGCAGACCTATCAGTCGATGACACGGGATCGATCGGTCGCCGGACAGAGAGTGTCGCGGGGAACGGTCCGACGCATCCTTGGCTATGCGCGTCCGTATCGGGCGATCATTGCCATGTTTATTGGCACCCTGGTGGTTACATCACTGCTGAGCGTGGCGCAGCCACTCCTTTTTAAGAGAATCGTCGACGACGGCATCAGCGTTGGCAACGCGTCGCTGGTGACCTGGACGGCACTCGCTATCGCCGGGCTCGCTATCGCGGACGCAGCCTTTGGCATCGTCAGTCGCTGGTATTCAGCACGCATCGGAGAGGGATTGATTTTCGATCTCCGTAGCCAGGTGTATGACCACGTTCAGCATCAGTCGATCGCCTTCTTCACCCGGGCGCAGACAGGTGCGTTGATCTCACGACTCAACAGCGATGTGATCGGCGCGCAGCAGGCCTTCACGTCGACACTAGGCGGAGTCCTCGGGAATCTGATTTCCGTCAGTGTCGTCCTGGTCGCGATGTTCGCCCTGTCCTGGCAGATCACCTTGGCTTCCTTGATCCTCGTTCCGCTGTTCTTGCTCCCTGCTCGATACATGGGGCGACGGCTTCAGGCGTTGACGCGAGAACAAATGGGACTGAATGCGGAAATGAGCTCGCAGATGACCGAGCGCTTCAACGTCTCGGGGGCGCTGCTT
>Ga0075478_10000431_pt1 | contig 15064 bp, 18 predicted proteins | sample DEB08_DNA_15_FD_71483 | JGI IMG/M metagenome (GOLD analysis project Ga0075478, IMG submission 71483) | Aqueous microbial communities from the Delaware River and Bay under freshwater to marine salinity gradient to study organic matter... | ecosystem: Environmental > Aquatic > Marine > Coastal ...
ACACCGCGACGCACCGCATCGGTGCAACTGGCAACCTTGGGAATCATGCCGCCGGCGATTGACCCATCGGCGATCAGCTCGTCGAGTTCGCTGGGCGTTGCTGCCCGGATCAGGCTGGACGGGTCATCGACATCGCGACGCAGACCCTCGATGTCGGTGAGATAGACCAGCTTCTCCGCCCCGAGCGCGACGGCGATCTCGGCGGCCACGGTGTCGGCATTGATGTTGTATGACTGTCCGTGATCATCGACGCCGATCGTGGCGACCACTGGAATGAACTCATCGTCGATCAGGCGCTGCACCACGGTCGGATCGACCGCCGCCACATCGCCCACGAACCCCAACGCCGGGTCGCGTGGCCGCGCCGAAATCAACCCGCCGTCACCGCCAGACACGCCGACCGCACGACCACCTGCAACGTTCATCGCCGCAACGATCTCGGGGTTGACCTGGCCGGTGAGCACCATTCGAGCGATCTCCACCGTCTCGGCATCGGTGACCCGCAGGCCATCGCGAAACTCGGTCGTCTTGCCGAGCCGTTCCATGAGGCTGCTGATCTGCGGCCCGCCGCCGTGGACGACAACCGGCCGAACCCCCACAAGGCGTAACAACACGACATCGGTGGCGAAGACCGACAGCGCGTCATGGTCAGATGTTCCCGCAAGAGCATTCCCGCCGTACTTGATCACCACCGTGCGGCCAGCGAAGCGCTGAATGTATGGCAGTGCCTCCACCAACGTGGCGACGCGTTGGGTGGCGATCTCAATCATGGCGCAACTCCGATCCGTGACAGCCCCGCGGATTCGTCGAGACCGAGCGCAATATTGGCCGCCTGCAGCGCTCCTCCACTTGCACCCTTGGTGAGATTGTCGAGTGCAGAGATCACGATGGCCGTGTCGGTGCGCTCGTCGTAGCGGGCGGTGATCTGCACGAGGTTCGAACCGAGACAGGCCTTGGTGTGCGGCATCGCGTCGCTCACCTGGATGAATCGTTCTCCGGCGTAGCGGGTTGCCAGAGCATCGAGCAGCCCGTCGGTTGTGCGCGCACCGTCGGTGAGCGGTTGTGCATAACAGGTGGCGAGGATGCCGCGATTCATTGGGGCAAGGTGAGGGGTGAAGAGCACGCGGCCGCCGACTCCCATCTCGATCTCGGGGGTATGACGATGGCCCGCGACACCGTAGGCCGTCAGGTCCTCATCCACCGTTGTGAACGCATACGAAATTTCGGCGCGGCGACCAGCCCCGGTCACTCCGCTCGCGGCGTCGACGATGATGCCCGTGTCGGCAACATGGCCTCCGCTCACCAGCGGTGCGAGGCCGAGAACTGCAGCGGTCACGTAGCACCCCGGCGTCGCAATCAGTCGTGCATCGACGAGTGCGTCACGATTCATCTCGCTCAGCCCGTACACCGCTTGATCAAGCAGTTCAGGATGGGCATGGGTGAATCCGTACCAGCGCGGGTACACCGCTGGGTCCTTGAACCGGAAGCCGGCCGAGAGATCGACCACATGACCCACTCGATCCAAGATCTGGGGCACCAATTCGATCGATGCCTCATGGGGCAGACCACAGAAGACCACGTCGAGTCCATCGACCGCGTCGGGGGTGGTCGGCACCAGTTCACGTTCGCCCAGCGGCGCGAGCCAGGGGTGCACCTCATCAAGACGAGATCCCGCCTGAGAGTCAGCGGTGATGACCTCCACGCGGATCTCCGGATGGGAATCGAGCAGCCGAAGGAGCTCGGCACCGGTGTATCCAGATGCGCCGACAATGCCCGCCCGACGCGGCTGCGGATGGTGAGGTGACGATCCCATAGGCGCATAACTATACATGTTCATGAATAGACATACATGACCCCGCGTCGCCGCATCGTCGGTGTTTTGCCAGACTTGACCTATGAGCGGATCCACCCGAGGTCGCCTGCTCGTGGCCACTCCCCCACTTGAGGACCCGCACTTTGACCGGAGCGTGGTCTTCATGCTCGAACACCGTGACGATGGCGCCATCGGCGTGATCGTCAATCGCCCAGACCCAACTGTGGACGACGCCATCATCACCGCAGCTGGCGGGCCACTGCACCGTTGGAACGATCGCCTCAGCCAACCGGCGGTCGTCTTCGCCGGCGGCCCGGTCGAGCCAACCGCTCTGATGGGCATCGCCAGCGGTGTCCCAGGCGACCCTGATGATGCCCTTCACGTCGTTGGCGACATATGGTCGATCGACCTGTCCGCCGACCCCGTGATGACCGCAGCTGGCGCCGCCGGTGTGAGGATCTTCCGCGGCTACGCAGGATGGGGCGGCGGGCAGCTCGATGCGGAATTGGCCAGCGGAGCGTGGATCGTCGTCGATGCCACCCCAGATGATGTGATCACCGACGATCCAGCAACTCTGTGGCGCCGGGTGCTCGCGCGCCAACACGGCCGCATTGCATGGCTGTCCGCTGCACCCGATGATCTCACGATGAACTGAGCCACCCGCATTACCTGGACTCGTGGGGTACCAGTACGGAGAGCACCCGCCCAAGATCGTCGTCGGGAACTACGAGATGGTCATGGTGATGACCCGCGATCATGTTGCACGGCACACCCGCAGCCGCGAGGCGGCTCGCTACTGCCGCGGTGAGCCCCACCCCGTCGAGCGGAGTCGCCGCAATCAACGTCAGCAGACGCCCACGAAAGCAGTCGCGGAAACGTACGTCGCGCTCACGCTGCGAGGTCAACGGCACCAACAGCGACATTCCTTCGGGCTCACGGATGCACGCGATGACGTCGCCGAACCCGTCGAGTTCGGCGTCACCGGGCAGTGCCGTGACGAACGTGACAACTCCTGGCCGTACGTCTACCCCAAGCCCCAAGAGAGCATCGGGATCGAGGGCCATCGACTCAGCCCCGAAGGGTGGCGCCCATCGACTCTGCCGCCGACACGCAGGCGGCGCGCACGCTGCTCACATCGTCATCGGTGAGGCTGCGATCGGCAGCCTGCAGTCGCAGTCGGAACGCCAGCGAACGAACGCCGTCACCAAGACTGTCGCCGCGGAAGGTGTCGAACAACTCGATCGATACCGCCAATGGACCCGCTGCCGAGCGCAACGCCTTTGCCAGGTCAGCCGCCGGCGTCGAGTCGGCGACCACAAAGGCCAGGTCGAGATCGCTCGAGGGCATACGACTCACCGCGCGATGCGCCGCCGGCTTCGGCTCCCTCGCCAACACCTCAGTGAGATCAATTTCCACAATCGCCACCCGCTCGGACACGTCCATACGCTGCAAAACCCGCGGGTCAACCTCGCCGATCACGCCCACCTCGGATCGGCCCGCTCGCAACGCTGCCGACCGCCCCGGATGCAGGCCAGGCGTTGCGGCCCGCTGGTCGATCATTGCCCCGACGCCGAGAGCCGCCGCGATCTCATCCCATAGTTGCACAGCCGCTGCCGCGTCTCGACCGGCAAGCAGCACGCACAACACCTCGCGCTCGTCGGGCAATTCGGCCTGTGCGGGAGGGTAGATGTGCCCGATCTCGAACAATGCCACCCCGTCGCGACGGTGCGACTCGTTAAAGGCAATCGCCGACAGCAACCCTGCGCGAAGCGATGTACGCAACACACTCTCTTCAGAGACCAGAGGATTCACGATGCTGACCACCGGACCGTCAAGGCCCACTCTCGCCATCGCACCCGGGTCGACAAACGGATTCGGCATTGCCTCTGACACGCCCGCACCAATGAGCAGTCGTCGCAACTCGCGTCGACGCTGCTGCACCGTGCTGAGACCACCACCGGTACTGGGCCGGGGCACCCGCCGACCGAGATTGTCGTAGCCAATGTGGCGCGCCACCTCTTCGACAATGTCGATTTCTGATGTGCAATCAGGGCGCCATGGCGGCACCTGCACAACAACATCAGTGTCGGCCTGTGCGGTCGGTTCGAAACCGATCGGCGCAAGGATCTGCAGCACCTGGTCGCGCGGCACATGGCGACCGAGTACTCGATCGATCACCGCTCCTCGCACCTCAACCGACTGGCCGATGTCGGGCATTGATGTGCCGGTGACATCAGCCTCGCCGGCATGCACAACTAGGTCCGGGCAGGTCTCAGCGAGCAACTCCGCGAAACGTTTGCTCGACGTGCGTCCGGCGGTGGGGTCAACGCCTCGTTCGAAACGCGCCGAGGCTTCTGAGCGCAGGCCGTGCCGAGCCGCCGTCGCCATCACCCCACCCGGTGTGAACCACGCCGCTTCCACCACCACCCGGGTCGTCGACGCCGAGATCTCCGAATCAAGTCCGCCCATCACGCCAGCGAGCCCCACTGGCACATCGGCGGCATCGCAGATCAGCAGATCATCTTGGGTGCAGGATCGTTCGACTTCATCGAGGGTGACCAACGTCTCGCCATCGCGGGCAGGCCGCACTCGAAAGCCGCCACCGGCGAGCGTGTCGAGGTCGTATGCGTGGTTCGGTTGCCCCATCTCCAACATGACGTAGTTGCTGACGTCGACCACATTGTTGATCGACCGCATCCCCGCGGCCGCAAGGCGGGCCTGCATCCATGGCGCCGACGGCCCAACAACAACATTGTCGATGACGGTCGCTGTGAAACGCCCGCACCGGTCACCGGCTTCGATATCGACGGGGACATGCACCGGGTCGCCCTCGCGCACCGGGGCTCCCATGGGCATCACCATGGGTTGGGACCGGTGAGCGGCAAGGTCGCGGGCCACACCAAGATGGCTCCAGCAGTCGGGACGGTTCCGGGTGAGATCAAGGTCGAACACCACGTCGCGTTGCCGACCGAGCACATTCCACCAGGAGGCACCCAAGGTCGCATCCACCGGACCGATCATGATGCCGGAATGATCATCCCCAAGACCGAGTTCAACGGCCGAGCACAGCATTCCCTCGGAATCGATTCCCAAGATACCGCGACGCTCAATGGAGCGACCATCGGGCATTCGCGTGCCGAGCGTCGCCAACGCGACGATGTCACCGACTGCCATATTGTCGGCTCCGCACCACACATGGCGTTCGGCGCCATCACCGGCATCGACCCACACACGCTGCACCTTGGCAGCGTCGGGGTGCCGTTCAAGGCGACGCACAACCGCTGCGACAACACCATCGACAGGGACATCGACCTGATCGACCGACTCCACCGCCAACCCGAGACTGGTGAGGTCATCGGCGACCCGGGCGACAGCATCGACATCGGCCGGGTTGGCAAAGGGACCGAACTCGTTCAACCATGACAGCACGATCTTCACGACATCACCTCAGAACTGCTCGATGAATCGGATGTCGTTGCTGTACATGTCGCGGATATCGCCAACCTGATGCCGCATCACTGCCATGCGGTCGATACCGAAACCGAATGCGAAGCCGCTCCACTCCTCAGGGTCGATGCCTCCGGCGCGAAGCACCTCGGGATGCACCATGCCACACCCGCCCAACTCCAGCCATGAACCATCGGGGCGACGGATATCGAACTCGGCAGATGGCTCGGTGAACGGGAAGTACGACGGCCGCAACCGCGAGGTGAAGCCTGCGCCGAAGAACTCTTTCGTGAAGGCCTCAATCGTGCCGGCGAGATCGGCCATGGAGATGCCCCGGTCGATGACCAGACCTTCAATCTGGTGAAAGACCGGCATGTGGGTCGCGTCGGGGGTATCGCGTCGGAACACCCTCCCCGGAGCAATGACGTAAATAGGTGGCTCCGATGTGAGCATCGTGCGGATCTGCACCGGCGAGGTGTGGGTGCGCAGCAGCGTTGCACCCGGCGTACCCCCAGGCGGCACGTGATCGACGAAGAGCGTATCGAACTCGCCACGGGCAGGGTGCCCCTCAGACATATTGAGTGCCTCAAAGTTATGCCAATCGGTTTCAACCTCGGGTCCCTCGGCCACGGTGAACCCCAGTCCGACGAACACGTCCTCGAGTCGCTCCCAGGCCTGGGTCACCAGATGGAGATGCCCTCGGGTGCTCGGTCGCCGATACTCGGTCAAATCCATTGCCTCGGCGGCGATGACGGCGTTGATCGCCGCGTCGGCAAGGATGGCCCGGCGCTCCTCAACGGCCTGCTCAATACGCGTGTAGGCCTCGTTGACCGCAGCGCCCGCGCGTTTGCGGTCGTCGACTTGGTCGAGTGACCCCAACCGAGACTTAATCGCTCCGAGGCCGCTCTTCTTCGACCGGTGCCGAGATACCACCGCGTCGAGGGCAGCGAGGTCATCACAGGCAACGATGTCGGCTACGGCCGTATCGGTGGCGGTCGACACTTCGTCAAGGACCTGCTCGATCACGGCCAGCACCCTATCGACGCACTACCCAGCCCGACGTGGCTCATTGGCTCATGCGGGGAGTTCACCGGCCCAATGGAAACAGAGCAATGTTGCGGCCATCGCCGCATTCAGACTCTCAGAACGGCCGCGATGCTCGATCTGCACCCAGACATCAATGGGGGCATCTTCATCGAGTCCGTGGGCTTCGTTACCGATCACGATCGCATCGCGATCGCCGGGGACGGCGACGCGATACGACTCGCCACGATGAGACGACGTGCCGATGAGGCGCCACCGGGCCATATGGAGGTCATCGAGGGTGGCCTCGACGACTGGAACATGGAAGACCGCTCCTGCCGATGCCCGCACCACCTTGGGCGCCGACCAGTCGGTGGTGCCGGGTGTCACGACCACAGCCGTCGCCCCAGCGGCTTCAGCCGAGCGGATGACAGTGCCAAGGTTGCCGGGATCGGCCATGCGGTCGACGACGACGAGCATTCCACCGGCGGGCAATACACGCGTCGGCATCTCGAAGGTGGCGACAACGGGCTGAGGTGTCTCGGTCGTCGCAATCGCCGCGAGCGCGGTGGCGGTCACCAGTGTGGGCACCACGCCATACTCGGTCATGAGGCGATCTGCATCAGATGCATGCTCCTCGGCCACGCAGTCGACAACGCGCCAACCAGCACGCACGGCTTCGGCCACGAGCACCACTCCTTCGACCAGCAGCAGCCTGTCGTCATAACGAGCGCTGCGGCGCCCCGCAAGGCGCCGCAGTCGTCGTACCGTTGTGCTGCGCGGCCCGAGCGCACCGCCGTCGGCGGTCGGCTCGGCCACGGCTCAGAGCGCGGCTTTCGCCCGCTCGACCAGCTGCGTGAACGCTGCTGGGTCACTCACCGCAAGGTCGGCGAGGATCTTACGATCCACCTCGATGCCCGCGGCATTGAGACCGGCGATGAAGCGGCTATAGCTCATGTCGTTCTGGCGACATGCCGCATTGATCCGCTGAATCCACAGGCGACGGAACTCGCCCTTGCGCGCGCGACGGTCGCGAAACGCAAACTGACCGCTGCGCATCACCTGTTCGTTGGCTGCACGGAACGAACGGCTCTTGTTGCCGTAGTACCCGCGTGCCTTCTTGAGAACCTTCTTGTGCCGCTGACGGGCGGTCACGGAACGCTTCACACGTGCCATTTCTCTGACTCCTGATCTGTGAGGTGAACGATGTGTGGTTGGTCAGCGCTCGGCGAGGAGGCGCTTAATCTTCTTCTCATCGCCTGAATGCACATCGGCATCGGCAGCGAGGCGACGCGTACGCGTCGACGGCTTCTTCTCAAACAGGTGCTGGCGCATTGCCTGCTCACGACGCAGACGTCCCTTGCCGGTCTTCTTGAACCGCTTCGCCGCGGTTTTCGAGGTCTTCATCTTGGGCATCTCATCATCTCCTTGTCGACTGCCTATTCGGATTCGGTCTCATCGACCACGTCAACGGGTGGCGTGGCGTCTGCTGCGTTCTCCGCCGCTGCCTCTGCAGCGGCTTTCAATGCGGCCTCATGTGCCTTCTTGTCCGGTGAGAGCACCATCGACATCGATCGACCTTCCATGCGCGCTTGGTTGTCGACCCGGCCGAGTGGCCCCACGGCGTCGATCACCTGATCGAGGATCTTCGAGCCGAGTTCCGGGTGCGCCATCTCGCGCCCTCTGAACTGCAGGGTCACTTTGACCTTGTGGCCGTCATGAAGGAACCCGACGAGATGACGGACCTTCGTGTCGAAGTCGCCACGGCCGATCTTCGGCCGGAACTTGACCTCTTTCACCGATGCCTGAGTCGACTTGCGACGCGACTCCTTGGCCTTCTGGGCCTCTTCGTACCGGAACTTTCCGTAATCCATGATCCGGCACACCGGCGGATCGGCACTAGGCGCCACCTCGACAAGGTCGAGGTCGAGCCCACGGGCCATCCGGAGCGCCTCAGGGACCGGTTGAATGCCGAGCTGGTCGCCATCGGGACCGATGAGGCGAACCTCTCGGGACCTGATGCGGTCGTTGACCCGGTGCTGGTCACTCTTCGGGGGTGCTATGACGTCTCTCTCCTGTGCAAGGGCGGCTGCCTCCTCAATTACGTACGGGCGAAGCCACGACGCATCCCACAGGAATCCGGTCGGTCGTCATGACCCGGACGCACTCCTTGGTGGCCGGGTGGGGCCAAGCCCACTTCACTTGGTTGTCATCCGACCTGGTCGGACTCCCGCATGGTAACCGTCACACCTGCAGATACCACCTGCGCTGGGCCCACCACACCTATTCCACGATGCCACTCACTCAACGATGGCGCTACGGTGCAACGCCGACCGCACTGCACACACGCGACAGGACATGACGATGGACGACACGACACCCGACGCCACGAGCGACGTCACCGACGAGGCCGATATCGACGAGGCACAGGCCATGGCAGCACTCGCCGAGGCGCGCGAACGTCTCGCCGAGGTCCCAGTAGAGACGATGATCACCAATCACGCCATGGGAATGTGGGAACTGGCCGCTATCCATCTGTCGGCCGAACCGCCAGATCTCACATCGGCTGCACTAGCCATCGATGCATTCGCCGCAGTCATCGAAACACTCGGCGAACGGATCGGGCCCGAGTACGACACGTTGACAGCAGCGCTCAGCAACATCCGCATGGCATTCGTGCAGGTACGCGCATCCGCACCTGCCTCCGGCGACGCCTAAGGCCGCTGCCGGTGGAACCGTCCATGCGGCGCGTCGACCACCCGAGCGTGCACCACCGTCACACCCTCGGCCACAAGTAGTTTCGACTGGCGGATCTCTGCCCCCGGCACCAGACGACCGGTTGCCGTGACCACTCGCCACCAGGCACATCCGGGCACACCCTCGGCGAGGATGCGCGCGACCAGTCGTGCATGGCGTGGCCATCCGGCGTCAGCCGCGATGTCACCGTAGGACACCACCTCCCCCTCAGAGAGGGCCATCAACACGTGCGTGATAGACGCCGTTGGATCAGAGTTCGCGGACACCAACAGCCTGTGGAATACCAAGTCGGCGGCGTTCGACAAAGGCGACACGACGCCCGACCTCGATATCACGGCTGCCATCAGCGATTTCGATCGCGTGAAAGTCCAACCGGCGCCCATCTGCGGTGACGATCGTGCCGAGGCCTACCCGCCGATCGAAGGTGTCGACCTCGCCACGGCCGATTGGGGTCGTGAGCGCCGAGGTCACATGGTCGGCCGGCACCGATCGACGACGCTCATCAGACGGGGTCACCGTCGAATCCACACCCGGATTCACGGCACAATCTTCGAGATTGGCAACTCGAGGAGGTCAGTTGCGCCTGCCTCAGACAAGGCCGGGATGATGCGGTTGATCTCGGATTTGTCGACCACGCTTTCCACCGCGAAATCACCGTTTGCCAACTGATTCACAGTGGGCGATTTGGCCGATGGCAACACGGCCAGAACAGCATCTCGGTGTTGGGCTGGAACATTCAGTTTCACCAGCACACGACCCCGCGCGGCGAGCGACCCATTGAGCAGGATCATCAACTGCTCCATCGCGCGCCGTCGCTCCGGATCGGCGTAGCTCGCCGGATTCGCCACGACCTCGGTGTACGAGGTGAGGATCGTGTCGATGATTCGAAGACCCGCCGCCCGCAACGCACGTCCCGTCTCGGTGATGTCGACCACGCAATCGGCGATGTCGGGAATCTTTGCTTCGCTCGCACCATATGACAGGCGAACATCGGCGCGCACACCACGTTCGGCGAAGAAGCGTCGGGTCATCTCCGGGTATTCCGAGGTCACACGGACACCATCGGGTAGGTCGTCAACACTGTGCACATCAGAGTCGCCAGCCACCGCGACGACCACCCGCACCGGTGATGATGTTGCTTTTGAATACGCCAGTTCGCCGAGGCTTACCACCTCAGAACCGGTTTCCGATACCCAGTCACGCCCGGTGATGCCGATATCGAACAAACCTTCGGCGACATAGACCGGGATCTCCTGCGGGCGCAGAATCCGAACTTCAGCAACTCGCGGATCGTCGATGGACGCCCGGTAGTCCACCGACGATGACCTCACCACGGTGAGATCAGCCGCGGCGAAGAGTTCCATCGTCGCTTTCTCCAGCGAACCTTTGGGCAACACGATCCTCAGCACGATGCCGAGGCTAACGGCTCAGTGACCCGACGGCCGTCCGACAATCAGGTCGACCGCGTGAGCGAGCACATCGATCACCGCGCTGAGTTGCTCCACCGCACCTGTGGGCGATCCAGGAAGATTTAGAACAATGCAGTCACCCACCGTGCCGGATCGACCACGCGATAAACGGCCGAATGGACTGATGGCCCGCATCGCTTCGGCCAGACCGGGAGCCTCGCGTTCGATGACCGCCGCAGTTCCCTCTGGGGTCTGATCCCGCGGCCCAAAGCCAGTGCCACCGGTGGTCACGACCACCCCAGCAAAACCCGAGCACATCTGCGTCAACGCCGCTGCCACCGCATCAGCTCCATCGGGAATCACCATTGTCGCTTCCACCTCAAAGCCGTGCGAGACGAGATACTCCGCGACGGCTACACCACCGGTGTCGACCCTGGAGCCGTGATGCACGCCATCGCTGACCGTGATCACTTTGGCTCGATGGGGACTGACGCCTGCGCTCATCGCATTCGACGGTACCGCACCACCACCATGCCGTCGGAGTCGATGTGCTGGGGCAACAGCCGCCACCCACTCCCCCATGGTTCCCATGGAGCCGGCAACGGTTCGGGGTCGAGTTCGCAACCCGGTGGCGTGCGATGGTCAATGGACTCTGCGGCCGTCACCGTGCACACCGAGTACACGAGGCAACCATCCGGTGCCAGCAATTCGGCGGCGGCGTGCCGCAGTCGCGCCTGCACCGACACCAGGCCATCAAGATCGCCGGGGGTGATCCGCCATCGTGCATCGGGCCGGCGACGCAGCGCCCCAAGGCCAGAGCACGGCGCGTCAAGCAGCACCGCGGGTACACAGCCGGGCCGCAGCGGGGGCGCAGCACCATCGGCGACCACCGCGTGCACCGTGGCCGATGTGCCAGTGCGGCGCGCATTCTTTGCGATGAGGCCCGCACGGTGGCGGTGCACATCGAATGCGATGACGTGGGCACCGCGTGATGCCATGGCGGTGGCCTTCCCTCCCGGCGCGGCGCACATGTCGACGACGGTGCCATCTGGGCCGACAGGGACGGCATCGGCCACCAGGGTCGACGCGTGATCTTGCACATATCCGTCGTCGCGCACAGTGACCGGTGCGGGACGGTTCATCGCCTCCATCGCCGCGTGCGCGTCATCAGCGCCGAGCTCGTCGACAAGACGATCATGAATCCAGTCCGGGTAGCTGAGCACCACGGCGGGACGCATCGCGCTCAGCGCATCATCATCAATCGCGTCCGCTACCCGGCGCAGTACGGCATTAACGAAACCGCGAGCCCGCCGGGGCGCGAGGTCTACAGTGCTCGACACCGCCGCATGACGCGGAATCCGACCATCGAGCAACTGGAACGCTCCCACCCTCAACACCCGCCGCACATCACCATCAGGCGGTACCGAGATGTGAGGGTCACACAGCGCGTCGAGGGTGCGGCGACGACGGGTCACCCCGTACACCAGGTCGGTGACCATGGCCCGGTCGCGGCGATCAAGAGCAGATTCTGTCAGCGCCGCTGGCACCACGAGATTGGCATAGGCACCGCCCTCATCGATTCGCCGTAGCAACTCAACAACGAGCCGTCGCGGTGCCGTCACACGAACCACTCGCCCGGGTCCGGCCGAGCCCCCCGCCAGAAATCATCTGCTGGCATGTCCCCGCGCCCGGCAGGGCGCACGATCGTCGGCACGAACTCCGTCGATGTCACATCACCGTCGACGATCACCACCCGTTCTCCGCGCCATGTTGTCCACGCCGATCCAATGCGGACCACCCTGTCGATCATCTCGGCTGATGTCGACCAATCGATATGACGGTCGTCAGGGGTGATCTTGTGGGCATAGGTCACCTCACCAACCTGTGGCTCAGGAACTCCCCACCCTGTTGCCAAACCCTCGACGAGAAGACTCACGCCGACATCGGTGAGTTCGGCCGTCAATGCCGACGCTGACTTCGACCCGATGGGCACTTCCGCGCGGCCATACACCGAGCCGGCATCCAACTCGGGCACCACCTCCATCACACAGACCCCGGTCAGGTCATCACCGGCGAGGATCGCGCGTTCGACGGGCGCTGCGCCACGCCAGCGCGGCAACAGTGAATAGTGGATATTGACCATTGGCACCGCGTCGAGAACCCGTGCCGGGATGATCTGACCGAATGCCACGACAACACCCAGATCGACATCGCAGGTCATGACGTCGTCCACCTCGTGGGTGATGGCGAGTCCGTGCCGCATCGCGACCTCCCCCACCGCTGTTGGCGAGGTTGCACCACCGCGGCCGCGGCGTCGATCCGGAGCAGTCACCACACACGCCACCTCGTGTCCCACGGCCAGCAGTGCCTCCAGCACCACAGCTGACGGCGGTGGGCTGCCGAAGAATGCGAGTTTCATCGTTCAGCGCAGACGAAGCCGACGAGGACGTCGACGCGGCGCCTCCTCAGCCTGCAGATCGCGGTACTCCGCGAGAGCTTCACGGCGCTGGTCGGGCGTCATCCGGTCGAACATCAGCACGCCGTGGAGATGGTCGAGTTCATGCTGATACATCCGCGCCTCTAATTCGTCGGCCTCGAACTCAACCTCGTTGCCGTCGAGGGACACACCGCGCATCAGAACCGTCTTCGGACGCACGATCTCGACAAAGAGACCCGGAATCGACAAGCAGCCTTCGTCGTACACCCATTCACCGTCGGATTCGACGATTTCGGGGTTGCACACCACGTGGCGTTCGCCATCGAGGTCCCAGACAAATACTTGACGGCGTACCCCAATTTGCGGGGCAGCGAGCGCGATACCGCCATCGGAACGGTTGAGCGTGTCGAACATTTCATCGACCAGACGAATAACCCGGCTATCGATATCGGCCACCGGCGCCGCAGCGGACTTCAGCACCGGGTCACCGAATGTGCGAATTTCCTGGCCCATGCGTGGCAGGCTACCGACATGGCTGCCCAGTACTTTGCCGAGCGGCCCTCATCACAGAGCCGACCAGCGGACGTCGATGTCAACGTCCGCTCGGTGTCGTTCACCTATCGATCAGATAGCGGGGTGTTCAGCCATGGCCACCTCGATCGGGGGACATCGTTGCTGCTGCATACCGCTCCCGACCCTCCGCCAACAGGAACCTTCTGCGACCTGGGGTGCGGAGCCGGCCCGATTGCGATCACCCTTGGCCTACTCGCGCCATCGGCAACAGTGTGGGCGCTCGACGTCAATGAGCGCGCCCGCGAACTCACCGCCCGAAACGCTGCAACTGCCGGAGCCACCGGTGTGCGAGTTTCAGCACCTGAGGACGTGCCCGACGAGGTGAGGTTTGACCTCGTGTGGTCGAACCCACCGGTGCGTATCGGCAAAGCGGACATGCGGGCCCTTCTCACCACCTGGCTCGACCGACTCACCCCGACTGGCCGTGCGGTGATGGTGGTGAATCGCCATCTAGGTGCCGACTCGCTGCAACGCTGGCTGATCGAGCAGGGATTCCGAAGCGACCGCATCACCTCACGGAGCGGATTTCGTGTGCTGACGATCGATGCGCGTCATGAACCCCGTGCCGGATCCACCGCGACCCGCAGTCGCTGACCCGCTGGGCGCTCCGCAGTGGCTAAGCCTGCAGCCAACTCATCGGCGTCGGCGGCCCGCACCAGGTAATGATCAGCATCGCTGACGACCTGCGCATGTGCCCGGTCGACCCCGTCGGCAAATCCAGACGCCCCCGCCCCACTCACTACTGCGAGGGCACCAAATGGCGGCAGACCAAGTGTGCGCCGCAATGCGATATCTGCGTCTGATGCCATGGTGGGGTCGTAGTTGGCGAGCGCGCGGATGACCGGGTGCTCAACCAGCGAGGTCTGGATCATCACACGACCACCCGCATCAGCCGGACCCGCACGACGCGCCGCGGTGGCCACCAACCCGAGGAACTGCGCGCCGGCACGGAACCGCGGAGCCAACAGTTCGGCATCGGCATCGATAATGGCCACCGTGTCTGCTGCACGCACCCGGTGCAGAGCAGCCTCGGTACCCACGACCACGTCGGCCCCCATTGCCGGGAGACGCTCAAGGTCACTTGCGGCGGTTGCCACGACAACCTCGCGCCCTGCTGCAGCAGCGAACTCTTCAGCTATCCGGTCGACCCCCGGTCGAAGATTGCGAAAGCGGCCACTCCCGCAGGCGGTGCAGACCAACGGGCGCTCCATCGCACAGGCCCGACACACCAACGTGGATCGTGCGACCGAGCGCACCGCGTGACCACAGCGCTCGCAGCGGGCTAATTCGCTGCACACGGCGCATGCCATGAGGGCCGATCGGCCGGTGACGTTCACGATCGCGATCACGCGGCGCGTCACGTCACGAAGTTCGGCGATGAGTTCTGACGACAGCAGTGAACGAGCCCAGGGCTCGGCGCCGCCTCGCTCGACGACGACAATGTCGGACCATCCACGGCGTCGGCGTTGCTCCGACGGAATTTCCACCGCACGGCCGGTGAGCGCCTCTGGTGTCGGCACCGGCGACGTGGTGATGAAGGGGATTCCACGGCGATGCGCCCGGTGTGCAAGTAGGTCGCGCGCATGCCAGGTGGGTGCGGCTTCG
>Ga0075478_10000439_pt1 | contig 14943 bp, 8 predicted proteins | sample DEB08_DNA_15_FD_71483 | JGI IMG/M metagenome (GOLD analysis project Ga0075478, IMG submission 71483) | Aqueous microbial communities from the Delaware River and Bay under freshwater to marine salinity gradient to study organic matter... | ecosystem: Environmental > Aquatic > Marine > Coastal ...
ATTGTAACAAACAGGGACTTCAATGTACCTAATACCCTTTATCCGAATGGTGAAACTGTAGAGATAATTACCAAACATCATCATTTGAACGATAATTCCAATTTGGAAACAATTTCTCTGAGAGGAATCGCATCTGATGGCGAGATACTAATGTTCGAAGTAACAAATAGTGCTGATGGACTATGGGGACAAGGTTCTGATGCGGTTACATTCACGCAAGTATCAGGTTCATCAGTAGCTCCAATGAGTCCTTCTACTTTCTTAGAGATTACAACGCATAATGATGGATATGATGACGTCACAGTGCACTGGATGTTTGATGTTAGTTGGATGTGGGATGATGTTAATTCAATTCGATGGGTCGCTCAAGCATTCGATCAATCCGGAGAAACGGTTTGGCCTTCTGTATCTCACAGTGGTGAATCAGGAAAGAATGCGGTAGAAAATGATTTGATGATTGATTCTTTCGAAGTTAGGGATCAATTTGGAAGACTTCTATCCAATCAGTATTCAACTTTCTATCCATTCACTATGACCGATGGAAGCGAATTGAACATTACTGGAACGGTAAAATTCCAGGATTCAATTGCGGTTAGACCGCAAGCATCTGATTATACAGTAGGGTTGAATATTTCCGGTTTGAGTTACCTTCTTACATCTGAAGAAGGAGGGACTTATAACGGTCTAATTTCATCCCCAACAGGTCTTTCAAATGTTTATTTATCACCAATGATGAATACAGTTGGACCAACTGGCTATTCGTTGGGTGCAGCGGATGTAACTGGAACTCCACCATCTGTTAATGTCCGGGTAGATCATGAACCTCCTCTGGCAGGTCCACTTGAAGTCAACACACCTTCTGGATTGAAAGCAGCACATGGTAAAGTTTGGGATCCCACAGTACCATTGTCGCTATATGTTACAGTAGATGAATCTGAGGCAAGAGGAGAAATTTTGACACTCAAATATTGGCGTGGATCTGTGGATGATACTAATGGTGATGGTATTGCTGATGAAGACGAGTATCTCTCAATGGTTCAGCCCTTGACTCCAGGGATGACGGGACAGCAACAAGTTAATTTCGTTGGTATAGATGTTTCTCAACAATCGTTTAATTCACCTGTTCATCTGTATATTGAAGGAACTGATTGGGCCGGTTTGACTTACCAAGATGGAGGTACTGGTGGTAGCTATGGTGCTTCAAACTCATGGGCGACTGTTGTAGTAGCAACTGACGAACCTACTAGCATTAAGTCTACAGGATATTCACTTGATCGAGATTTAGGTTATCTATTACCAGATAAACAACACACATTTACTATGCAAATTGAAGAAGCCAATGGTCTTAACACACTTGATAATGTCTCAATTATGCTTTGTGGCGATGGCATTAGTGAATTAGGGAAGATGAGCTATGATCCTTCAAGAGGGACAATTTGGTCTGATGTCAGTAGTCATGTAATTCCAATTTCAGTTCAAACAATGCAGTTATCTTCTGACATAGTTCAATTATCGATGCAATTTAAGGTTTCATGGGATTTCCCATGGGAAGAAGGTCAAAATTCTTGTAAACCAAGTGTTTCAATAGTTGATGATTTTACCACAGTTGCATACCAGAATAATATAGGGGAATTATCATGGTACCTAGATAATAAGTATGTGGCTATTCCTAATTTAATTGAAGACTTAACACCTCCACAAGCAGAAGCAGAAGGAGTATCAGTCTACCTAGGACAGGGTGATGAATTTAGGATCAGCGGATTTGTTCACCATTCAGGTTCAGGTTCATTAGCAGCAGATATCCCCGAAGATCTTGAAGTAGAATTTACCGTGATTTATGGTACTCAAGAAATTTCTATTATTGCTCCTGTAAACGAAGATGCGAGTTTCGATAGTTCGATGGTTTTGCCTTCTAGAGTCCCATTAAATCCAACTATGCCAGTTTCAACTGAAGTTTTGAATGTCCCTGGCTTAGGTTCCTCAGATATCAATGATGATGCATCAGTAACCGTCGATAGTAAAGCTCCAACCGTGTTATTCGATCAATCTGCCTATCCTGATTCCTCTTTAGTTCTTTTAGAATCTGATTTAATTAGTGATGTTTTAGTTACTGTAACTATGGTAGAAGAAATTGGTATGATTGAGGGTCCTCTTGATGTCGCTTGGGTAGTTCTAAGATCCGGTACTGCAGTGGCTGGTTCTGAAAACACAGGTCAATTGACAATGATTGATGATGGAGAAGATAGAGATATTTACCAAGGATACATTGATTTCACGCCACTAAATGGAATGTCGATTGAACAGGGTGATCAGATTGCTTTCTGGGTTACATCTACTGACAGAGCTGGAAACAAAGTAACTGGCCTTGGTAGCGAAAATGCTCCAAGAATGCCGACTCTTAGGATAATGAAGTTTAATCCAGAATATACTCGTGTAGTAATTAATCCTAGTTCAACTCCAATGGTTGGAGAAATGGTGACCTTGCAAACATTCTGGGAAAATGATGGTAAAAGAGAAGGAACAATAACTGTTGGGTTATACGAACTTAATCCAGAGACTGGACAATGGTCTCCTGCACTTACAACTCTTTCCGATGGTCCTACTGAGATTTCTCTAGGCGCTCAATCGTCCAGTGTTATTGCAACATTCCAATGGGAATCTTGGAGAGAAGGGCAACCATTGCTTGTACTGATACTGGAAGATCCTGAATCTGGTGAAATGGATTGGAATAATGATAATGGCAATAATATAGACTTAACAGGAATTAATGTTCAACCCTTACCCGTAGAAGCTGAATCGAATTCTGGCTTGTATATGGTAATTGGTGTAGCAGTAATTGCGGTTGCAGTAGTGGCTATTTTAGTTATGCGAAATCGTGGTGATGAAGAATATTACTACGATGATGACGAAGAAGAATATGAAAATGATTGGGAATATGAAGAAGAGGAATATGAAGATTAAGGATTTTTGTTGGAGATTTATTAAACCCTAACGAATCCTTATTTTTGTATGATTTCTTACTATTGTCTTTATAGGCTATCCAGTAACCTAATCGCTTCTGAGGAAGAAATTCCTTGGATGGGATTGGGATGAATGATAGTAGCGATGCAATTAGTGTGGAAGAACTGAAAAATGAAGTAGAAGACCTCAAAGTTTTGGTCAATACACTCCTCACTGTCATTATGGAAGAGGCAGATGGAGTACAATCCGGGGCAGCACCTACAATACCAAATCAACCAAAGCGCGGATATTGCATGTAGTCAATATTCAACAGGTTCAGGGTCAACAGTTCTCCACATGTAACAGCACGCAACAGTTCGCCATGGTTTCCATTTCTCAGAAATAGCGTATAATTCTTCAATAGACATTCTCTCACCACGGTTATATGATTTTTCAATCCCTCTAATCATTCCAATATCTCCTATTGGAAAAATATCTGGACGTAGTAGTGTGAATATTAGAATCATCTCAGCAGTCCATTTACCAACGCCCCTTAACTTGGTTAATTTTTCAATAATTTGTTCATCATTCAATTCATTCCAGTTAAGAGTCTCATATTCTTCCCAGGACTCGGAAATACCCAAAACATATTCCGTTTTCCTCTTTGAGAGGCCACATTCTCTTAGCTTCTCAGAATCACAAGATAAGATACTCTTTGGTGTAATATTTCCTACTTCCTCACTGAATCTTGTCCAAACAGTAGATGCGGCTTTTACAGAAATTTGTTGACCAATAATTGATCTAATTAGCGTGAAAAAAATATCTCCTCTAGAAATCAATTCTAAATCATTGAATTCTTCAATTATTCCTGCCATGATTGGGTCATTTTTTGATAATTCCTCCTTAGCTAAACTCCAGTAACTAGGGCTATCTCCCAACTCCGCCATTAACATTCCTAAGACCTCATAGTTCAAGAGAACTACCGTACTCGGATTACCATGGATTTGGAGAAAATCTTTTTTGGAGGAGCAATTACTGCAACATTGATATTCATTATTTTGAGTATGACTGGCAATACTGATTTGATTGAAGATAAATCATGGGCAATCGAAGAAACATGTCTTGGAAGTCATTCCAGTGATATTAGTCACACTCATAGTAGCTTATCGATTATTATTGATGGTACAGAACAATATATTCCGCAAAACATTGGAATACAGGATTCAGAATGTCCCGATGGAATGAGAGGTATTCATACCCATGATGATTCTGGGAGATTACACATAGAAACTCCTAGCCAAGTTCCTGCACCTATTGGAGCATTCTTCAATATCTGGGGCGAAGTATTCAATTCTGGGCAAATTCTTGACAATAAGGAAAATTCCGAATATGAAGTTTTAATGTATGTTAACGGGGAAATAAATGAAGAATATGAGAATTATATAATGTTAGATAATGATGTAATTGAGATACATTATCAACAAAAATAATCATCCCTTAATTACTGCAAAAGGTTTCATTCTAGCTACTGGTCTCGCAAGTCCTGCTTCACACGTTAATCTAATTACCTCGTCAACATCTTTGTAAGCATCTGGAGCTTCTTCTGAAAGTACATTCGGAGTTTTTGTATGGACATTAATTCCATTTTGTTCCAGTTGCAACTTTAATTCAGAAGAATCAATTTGGTTCCTAGCTGCAGTTCTAGAAAGCTTTCTTCCTGCACCATGGCAAGATGAAGAAAAAGCGTCGTTGCCTCCACTTTCGGGCCCTGATAAAACCCATGAAGCTGTACCCATATCCCCTGGTACAAGGACCGGTTGCCCAATTCCTGAAAACTTAGGTGAAAGTTCACTATGGTCTCCTCCTAAAGATCGTGTAGCTCCTTTTCTATGTACACAACATTCACATGAAACACCATGAACCTTGTGATTTTCTATTTTTGCTATGTTGTGACTTACATCATAAATTACTTCTAGGTCACTATCTTTTCTAATTTCATCTCTCAAGATATTCCTGAGTCTCTGTGTCAATGTTGAACGATTAGCAAATGCAAAATTCCCAGCAGCAGACATTGAGTCAAAATAATCCTGCCCTTCTTTACTGAAAATTGGTGCTGCTGCTAACTGCCTATCTGGTATTCCCATATCCCACTTTTCAGCATACCAATTATTATTTTTCTTAATGTAATTCTGTTCAATATTTGCTACATGGTCTGAGCACACTTGGTGCCCCAACCCTCTTGATCCTGTATGTATCATCGCAGTGATTTGACCTTCACGAATTCCGAATGCTTTTGCTGCTCTTTCATCAACCACTCTATCAACTACTTGCAGTTCTAAAAAGTGATTCCCAGAACCCAATGTTCCCATTGATTTACTTCCTCTTTTTTTCGCTCTCTCACCTAAATTTCTCTCATTTGTTTCCAAGATTCCATTTGACTCAATCATTTCAAGATCTCTAGATTCACCCCAACCCATTTCAACAGCAGCATTTGCACCTTCTGAGAGGACTAAATCTATTCCTGTTTGATCTAACGATACTCCTCCTTTACTTGTGGCTCCAGCAGGTATAGAATCTGCTAATCTTCTAGCCAATGCTTTAGTATCTATCTCATTGAATGTTATATCAAGTGCGCATAATCGAACACCGCAATTTATGTCAAATCCAACACCTCCTGGTGAAATAGCACCTCCTTCGTTTCCTGAATTAATATCCGTGGCAACCACTCCTCCAATTGGGAAGCCGTAACCAAAATGCCAGTCTGCCATTGCCCATGCATTACCTACAATGCCGTCTAAAGTTGCAGTATTTACCAATTGATTTGGTGACCTATCATCTGAATGTCCTTGAAGATGTTCCATATCTGCAACCATTACAGCGTCGGTTTTCATGGAACCATGCTTACTAATACGAATTCTACCTGGGCCGTCAGGGCGTAAATGTTCTCTCCAGCCCCCTGACATACACTTATCGAATTAATACACACATTTCAATAGTCGGACAGGTCTTTCAACAATTGTATTAAAGTTAGTTTAACTATTCCGAGCCATGTAAGGTTGTGGATGAGATGGCGTTTGGAGATGTCTATATTCCTTTCTGGGAGGAATCAAACCACTTCCGTAAGACGTGTTCAGTAACTGGTCTTTACTTTTGGACCAGAGACGTAAGTAGAACTACATCCGGAGATACTCATGAGGACCCTTACACATTTATCGGTAGCCCGATAATTGATGGATTCAATGTAACTGGAAAAGATCTTAAAGATTCAATGAGAGAATCATTCCTTAACTATTTTGAAGAAAATAATCATACAAGAATCAGTCCTTACCCAGTCATAGCAAGATGGAGAGATGATATACACCTGACCATAGCTAGCATTGCTGATTTTCAACCTCATGTAACGAGTGGCCAAGTTCCGCCTCCTGCAAATCCATTATGTATTTCTCAGCCATGTATTAGATTGACCGATGTAGCCGCAGTAGGGCGTTCAGGAAGGCATTTGACAACTTTCGAAATGATGGCTCATCATTCCTTTAATAGGCCTAAAGATGGAGATGTTGTATATTGGATAGATCAATGTGTTCGATATTGTGATGATATGTTGATCAATACATTCGGAATAGATCCTCTAGAAATAACATATGTTGAAAATCCTTGGTCAGGAGGTGGAAATGCAGGAGCCGCTCTAGAAGTAATTGTGGGAGGATTAGAGTTAGCCACTCTTGTATTTATGAATTTAGAAGAACACGATGATGGCGATATTGAAATTAAAGGACTTAAATATCGTGAGATGGATTTACAGATTATTGATACAGGATATGGACTAGAGAGATTTTGTTGGGCTGCTGCAGGTACCCCGACTATTTACGAAGCGATTTATCCCGAATCTGTTTCATGGTTAAAGAAAACTATTGGATTTGAATCAATGGTCGATGAACTAAATTTAGATGTTGATACTGATGCATTACTATCTGAATTGTCACGTCTAGCAGGAATTTTAAATATTGATGTAGGTACTGATGTTGAATCATTATACAATAGATTGATTCAACGGCTGAATCATCAAGGAATTGAGGTTTCAGTTTTAGAAATAAAACGTATTACTGAACCTTTATCTGCGATTTATGCTATCCCTGATCACATGCATGCATTATGTAATATGTTAGGAGATGGATTAATCCCTAGTAATGCTAAGGCTGGATATTTGGCGAGAATGCTTGCAAGAAGAGTTTGTAGAATGAAATCCGACCTGAATCTGGATGTAACACTTTCAGAACTCGGCAAACACCATATTGAAAATCATATGGGTATAGAAAATTTCATTCAAAATGAACAAGGGATATTACTGTTACTTGAGTTAGAAGAATCGCGTTATTATGAAATGTTGAGAAAGGGTCAATCAGCTGTTAAAACAGCATTACAAGATATTCCTAAGAGTGCAACAGAAGTTCCAGATTCAATACTATTTCGTTTATCAGAGGAAAGAGGACTTAATCCAGATATGGTAATAGCTATTTCTTATGATTTAGGTTGGGAGAATCTATCTGTAAGAGTTGGATTTTCTGCAGACATGGCAGATAGGAATGCTAAATTAACCAAAGACGCAGCGAAAGTCAGGAATAAAAATAAATTTCTTGTACATGAATTTCCAGAAACATCTCAAGATTATTATCTCGATACTAATCAAAATATTTTCTCAGCAAAGGTTCTACATTGTGGAAAAATGAGTGAAAAAGATCAGCAATCAATTTCCTTTTCCAATGAGGTCTCTTACCTCCCCAGTCATTTTGTTATTCTTGATAGGACTCTTTTCTACCCTGAGGGCGGAGGGCAATTAGGCGACCAAGGAAAGTTAAGCCAAAACGGGAATGAAGTTAATGTGTTAGATACAAAAATTGAAGATGGTGTAATTATCCATTTCACTGATTCCTCTTTGGAAAATGGAAGTGCTGAAGGACAAGTTGACAGCACTCGAAGAAAGCAGTTAATGGACCATCATACGGCAGTTCATATTGTTGGAGGTGCTGCTAGAGATATTCTAGGTCCTCATATTCGCCAAGCCGGCTCTAACAAGGGGCAAAAATATGCTAGAATTGATTTGACACATCATTCAAGAATGTCAAGAGAACTATTAGATAAGATAGAAGATAAAGCAAACGATATATTACAATTAAATCCTAAGGTTGAGAAGATAGTTCTTCACAGAGCTGAGGCTGATGCTAAGTATGGATTTGAAATATATCAGGGAGGTCCTCCTAAGCACCAACAAATTCGGATAATTAAAATTGGAGATTTTGACATACAAGCTTGCGGTGGAACTCATCATGATGAAGCAGGAGAAGTCGGCGAATTAAGGATAATTCGCTCCAGTCAAGTCCAAGACGGAGTAGAACGTCTGCAAATCGTGGCAGGGGACACGGCGAGAGAGCATGCGAGGAAACAAGAACGAATTCTAAGTGAAGCTTCTGAGATTTTAGGAGTCCAGTCTGATGATTTACCAAAGGCTGTTCAGAAATTCTTCCAAGAATGGAAATCTCAACAAAAAAAGATTTCTAATTTGGAGGCTGAAATCGTAAGACTAAGAACTACTGGAGGTGGTGATGAAGCAATAATTAGAGATGGAATTAGGTATGTTGTCATGGAATCTTCTGGTGATTCTAAACAACTAATGAAGATGCTTTCTGAGTTAACTCGAGATGAATCAAAACCAACTTTAGCAATAATTGGAAGCCGTGATGGAGGCGGGAAAATAATTGTTGCAACTACAGAAAATACTAGGGCGTCTGAAATGTTTAATTCTGTAGAGATTCTGAATTCAATCTCATCTCATATTAATGGTGGTGGAGGAGGAAGACCGACTTTTGCACAAGGTGGCGGTTCAAAACCTGAGGGTATTCCTGCTGCTCTAGAAGCCGCTAGAAAAATATTAGATATTTGATTTAGTATCCGTTTGGTTCATGAAACTTCACTCCTCCCCAGAGTCATGGTGGAACCGGTCAAGGTCTCTAATCGAGCGTCTTCAATTGAATATGCAATCAGGGACGTTGTGGTTCCCGCGATAGAATTAGAGAATCAGGGTCATGAAATAATTAGATTGAATATTGGTGATCCATTAGCTTACGAAGGTTTGCCGACTCCTGTTCATATGATTGAATCATACAAGAAGGCACTTGATAGGCAAGACAATGGGTATGGTCCTTCCTATGGAATTGACGAGTTGAGAAAAGCAATTTCGGAATCAGAATTAGATAAAGGCTGGAATTGTAAATCTGAAGATGTATATGTGACTCATGGAGTTACTGAAGCGTTACAAATTATTTTCGCAGCATTCCTTGAAGAAAATGATACTGTTTTAGCTCCAGGGCCTCATTATCCTCCATATATGGCATATCCGCAAATGTATGGAGCTAAGACTGTAGAATACCGACTAAAATCATCTGAGGGATGGAAGATTGACTTAGATGATATAAGTAAAAAAATGAATGATTCGGTCAAATTATTGGTCCTAATTAATCCAAATAATCCTACTGGAAATATTGCCTCAAGTAGTGAAATTATAGAGTTGATTAATATTGCCGAGAAATGGCCTAATTGTACTATTATTGCTGATGAAATTTACGATGGACTAGATTTTTCTGGAAATTTTGTTTCGGTAGCCTCTCTTTCTGAAAATGTCCCTGTAATTACGTTAAATGGTGTTTCTAAAGTATATTTTGCACCTGGATGGAGGATTGGATATATGGCTTGGCATGACCCAAATAATAGACTTAATTTAGTCAGAGACGGTGTAGAAAGAATTCTTAGAAGTCGTCTATGTGCTTCAACTCCTGCACAGTTCGGTTATCTTGCAGGTCTTAATTCATCAAAAGATTGGCTTGATGAACATCGTCAATTAACAGAAGAAAGAATGAATTATTGTTTGAGGAGAATCAATGAAATCGAGGGTCTATCGTGTGAAGACCCTCAGGGGGCTTTCTATCTTTTCGTTAAGTTAACTAATCCTGAACATTATCGAGATGATAAGAAGTGGGTTCTTGATTTATTACATCAAGAACATGTTTTGGTTGTTCATGGTTCGGGTTTTTCGCCAGAATTTGGTTCTGGGCACTTCAGGATGGTCTGTCTACCTCCTGTGCCAGTTCTTGAAGAAGCATTTAGAAGAATTGAAAGATTCTTGAGTAGTTGATAGTATGAGATTTTTCAAAAGAAAATTTAGAGAATATTCTTTGGAAAATGAAATTAAAAAAAGGTGGCTACCTAGTTCTTGTGGGTTAATACTAGACAACCTCAGAAATCTACAACCAGTATGGAAAGTCGAGTCCACTTTTTTTGAAAAATTTCTCTCGGGGATTGAAAATCGTAGCGGGGTAAGCTTAGGGCGACGTCTTGCCCATGCATCTTCTGAATCTGAAGAGTTTCTTTCAAAAATTTCAGGATTTCCAGCATCCAAGGGTAGTAATCCTGCGAAATGGAGTGACACAAAACTTGACTGGCTAACAAGAGGTATCGGAAATTTTGAACTTTTAGATAAATCAGATGAAATTAGGGTCATTATTAGATATCCTATCAATGGTCCAATTTGTACTGGTATTTTTTCTTCAAATTGGGAGTTAGCCACAAAAAATAGATATAGATTCAGATGGACCCAGAATAAGTATGAAAGCTTAATTCTAATATTATCTGAAGATGATGTTGAAATTCCTCAACCAAATGAAATTTCTCTTTCATGGAGTCATACGATCCCTAAAATTTCTTTTGAAGATGATGAATATTTATGGGATTCTTTGGAAGTTGAATCTGAAAAATATTGGTCATTGATGGGTAGTCGATATGCAATGATTAATCAAGATTTAATTATTCGTTTTGAGGATTATTATCAACCTTATCTTAATGATATTTATGAAGGGAGAATAGACTCATTTGAATGGGGGGGCATAGATTCAGATAAGAGACTATTATGGACTATTTTTTCTGACACAATTAGGGAAATATTTTATCATCAAGCCCACCATATTTTGATATCCGAGACTGATGATTGGATTAATGTCAGCAAACGTCACTTATCCAAACAAGGGCTTGGCAAGATTAACTTTGTCAAGTCTATAGATAATTTTGGAGGCATAGAATGTTCGTTCAATTCTTGCTTTCATCCGGCGATATTCTGCGGTATTCTTTCCGGTTGCTGGGAGAGAGCAAATGGTCGTAAAGTAAAATGTAATTTTTCTGATAATGGAGAAACAAATATTGTTAGATTGATGTCAATGAATGAAATTTCATCAAATTAATTTCAGCACATCAGTGATTAAACATTATATCATATCCTAGAGTCAACTATACGCCCCTAAGGGGGCGCGAGGCGATAATTTGGCTTTAACACACAACCAATATGCAGTTGCAGCAATCGCAGCAACCTTGATTTTAGCAGGATTTTACACAATTATTGGGGCTGGAATCGCTACGGTTTCTGGATGGGAAGATGGTTCTGTAGACATAGAAACTTCGGACGAAGAAACACAAATTGAAGGTAAAGATACAGACGGAGATGGTTTACCTGATAGAATGGAACAAACTCTATATGGTACTGATTGGAGACTTTCCGATACAGATAATGATGGTCTAGAAGATGGTTGGGAAATTAATAATGGACTAGATCCATTGGATAGCGGTGAAGCTGCACAGCCTGACCCTCAAACGACAAATCCTGATGAAAATGATGAGAATACTGAACTGAATGAAACATTTCCTAATCCAGATAATGGTCCATTCGGTGACCCTGATAGAGATGGCCTAATCAACATGGATGAAGCAGAATTAGGTACAAACCCTAATCTCCAAGATTCTGATGGGGATGGATTAAATGATCGTTGGGAATCTCTTTACACTCACACAGTAGAGACTCCTCAAGGTCCAATTAAGCTTCTTGACCCATTGGATGGTAATTGGGATTGCTATATTTTAACTCCTGAAGTGAAAGCCCAAATTAAGGCAGATATTGGTGCTACTACTTTTGATCAAATGGGCAATCAATTTGGTCATTCATGTGATGCTCTACTAGATCTGGAACAACCACAGCCTGATAGTCTTAGGAATTATGTGGAAGAAAGATATGGCACTAACCCTTTAGATGAAGATAGTGATGGCGATTTGATAGCTGATAGATATGAAATCGCGTATGGAGATATTGATCTTTCAGTCCATTGTGGTGTTATCCAATTTGGTACTCTGACATTAAAAGCTCCTTATCATGAATACATGAGTGGTCCTGGAGATACGACTTGGTTTGAGGAAGATATGGATGGAGACGGTCGTCTCAATGGACCTGGCGACTGGGATTCTGATGGTGATGGGATGCCCGATGGTTATGAGTACTGTTATGCACTGGACGAAGAATCGAAAAGATTTCTGAATCCGGCAAATGCAACTGATGCATACGGTGACAGAGATGAAGATGGTTTGAACAATGTAGAAGAATATGAAGTAGCATATACATGGGGTCCAGAAAATTTCACTAGTCCTCTGAATTCAGATACAGATAATGATGGGATGCCAGATGGATGGGAACATTTGAATGGAATTCATCCAAATGATGATGGTGCAAATGCATTAGAAGATCCGGATTTCGATGGATATGATGCTGATGGTGATGGAGGAGTTAGGTATGACGATCTTGTTGGAGTCAGTACTGTACATTTGATTTCCGTAGAACTTGGAGAATATGTCCCGGTCAATAAAACAATTCTTTGGGTCAGAACTGTCCAGAATAGTGTTTATGTTAACATTCCAATAAAAACTCAAACTGAAGGATGGGTATACGAAATAAATGTTGAAGTTGGTGACGAGGTACTAACGAGAAACCAAGATTTAGCTGTAATTGTTGAACAAGATGAAAGGTTTACCAATTTAGATGAATATAATGCTAGAGACAGGGATGGCGATGGTATTACTGACGGAAGGTCAACTAATCCTCTTGTCGCAGATACTGATAATGATGGCCTAATTGACGGAATAGAAGTTATTGGCTGGACAATAAGAGTTGTTGATAATGGAGTCAAGGATGTACTTGTTCGAAGTGACCCCGGAGTCTTTGACACAGATAGTGACGGATTATCAGATTCTGTAGAGTATTATGAAACATTTACAAATGCAACAGATAGAGATACTGATAGTGATGGTCTAGAGGATTTTACAGAAGCAATGGATGGATTTTACTGGAATGGAACAGAACAATATTTCACAAATGCCTCTTCTTTCGATACTGATAATGATGGTTTAGCAGATGGTGAAGAAGTAGTTGATGGACTAGACCAATACATCACCCATGGAAATAATGCAGATAGTGATGGCGACGGTCTAGATGATGGCGGCGAGGTACTATTCATTCCTAGGCCGTGGCAAGCTGCTACAAATCCATTGATTAATGATACCGATGAAGATGGTCAGCCAGACGGTTGGGAGATGCAAGTATTTTCTATTCAACAAAACACTAATAGTCACAGTTTGTGGATTAGCAGTACTAATTGGCTTCCACCAGGATGTGATAACATGTTTGAGTGTGGTTTGGGTCCTGGAGGCTGGGTATGGACTAATTATGTCCAAGGATTTTCTACTTCGGGTGACCGGGACGGAGATGGAGTAATGGATCCTAAATACTTCCTACATGAAATGAATCTTTCTGGTTTCGTAATACCAAACAATGGGAGATGGGCCCTCGATCCAGCGTATGGTTCGTTGACTGATAATATTTATGATATTGATAATGATACTTTGATGAATCAATTAGAAGCACCAGACAGATGGAATACAAATCCAGTTAATGATGATACTGACGGAGACAAACTTCCAGATGGGTGGGAAGTATTCTATTCAGGAGAGGCTATCTCATTAGGTCTTGTAGATAATACTTCACTCAATGCTTTAGGTGCTAGAGGGCCGATGGATCCTGCTATGATTGATTCAGATTTAGATGGAATTAACGACGGACAGGAAGATTTTGATAAAGATGGCCTTAATCGAACTAATCTTCTATATCGATATTGCCCAGGTTGGGATGATCCACAAAATGCTGAATGCCATATTGATCCCACTAATGACTATGGTCTAAGGTTCTATGATGATCTTGAAAATTATACGAACTTTGAAGAAATGGAAAATGGCACTAGTCCAATATTGAATGACACTGATGGTGATCAATGGTTTGATGGGTCTGAAGTTTTCCATCAAGATCAAGATGGAGACGGAATGTGGGCTGGATGGGAATATTTCTTTGATTTTGATCCATTCGATTCTGCAGATGCGAATATAGATTCAGATGGTGATGGTTCTCTGAATAAGTGTGAGAATAAGTGGAATACTAATCCGAAAGATCCTCTGAGTTTCCCTAGTCAAGGCGAACTATGTAATCAATTTGAGTGACGCTTAGTATGTCTTGGTGGATTCTTCCAACTACTGCAGATATTGGAATAAGAGCCTTTTCAATTACAGCAGAAGGAGCGATTAAAGAATGTGTTTTGGGACTCCAATCAATTCAGTTAGAGGATAAGAATCCTGAATCGCTTAATCATTTGACTAGGTTTAATGGTGTTTGGACAGTAAAAATGAAAGAAAATGATTTGGAGAGAGGGCTTGTAAAATTTCTTGAAGAAGTACTCTACAGAGGTTCTATTGAAGACGAATGGTTGGTAGATTTAGCAGTTAAGATCGATGTGGATACAATCTCTGCCCATGTTTCATGGGTAAAATCAGATTTTGTAAATCGTGAGATAGAGATAAAAGCTGTAACATTACATGAGTTAGCTTTCAAAGAGATTAATGCCAATGAAATAGTCCATGGATTAGAGCCAAATATCCCTACATTTCAGGGACCTGGTTGGATGACCCAAGTTGTTTTAGACATATGACTAGTATTCTTCATCCTCTTCTGTAGATATATTATATTTCTCAAGTATTTCCGCAGTTTTTTCAGCATTCTTCGATAGATTATTGACAAAGTAAACTCCTCCAGTA
>Ga0075478_10000467_pt1 | contig 14604 bp, 19 predicted proteins | sample DEB08_DNA_15_FD_71483 | JGI IMG/M metagenome (GOLD analysis project Ga0075478, IMG submission 71483) | Aqueous microbial communities from the Delaware River and Bay under freshwater to marine salinity gradient to study organic matter... | ecosystem: Environmental > Aquatic > Marine > Coastal ...
CATAACAGAATCCAAAGAAACTAACATTTTAGTTTCATCTGATAGAATGATCCATGGACTTAAGGTAACTTCAACTTGTGAAGTTTCAGATCCATCTACATTCTCAGTGAGAAGAATAGACCTTTGAGAAATCACTTTATGTGGTTCATCAAAAATATATCCACATACTCTCTCGTCAACTAGAGCTTCTGTGATATCTGAAATTATCGTATCTCCGTTTTTCAAAATTGCAAGTTTTAATGACATCTTAACTCAAATTCTCCATTAATTCTAACACAAAAAAGGGAGGTGTCAACTGGATTGTGCCAGTTACCTCCCCGTCTGCGCCGACGATATTCAGTTTTATTTATTTACTTTTTAGGTGTGATGGCGAATGCTCCTCCCATTACAGCAGAAAAGATTGCGAGTGTTGCTAAGATTCCCATGGTTCAACAAGTATTATGGTAGTAGATTTGCGATAGGAACCCCGATAAAAATATACATTAGAGTTCCAATAATAAAAGTGGATAGAGTGTAATGCATACAACCTCCGTAACACTAAACTATTTATATTTTAGTGTATCACCGCGAACATTTCTGTATTTTTTAATACTATAATCCAAGTATTTTTTGCTTAAAGTCTTCAAATGATGACGATTCCGAAACCATTTGCTTAAGATCAGAAAGAACAATTACATCATCACCACCCCATGTCAGATTGCCATCATAGAATGATAGTGCATTTCCACTTGGGGTGTGAATAGATCCACTATCAATATACATATCCCTAACTTTATTTTCAGGATCTCCAATATCATACAAAGCATTTCCATTAGGAATAATATGCCCATCAGTAGTAATTCTCCAACGGACACCAGATGTGGTTCCATTATCACTAGAAAATTCAAGAGCATTTTCTCCTGTATTTGTAGTATCTACACCAACTACTGAACTACCACCAGAAGTAATACTTGTTATAGAACCAACAGAAGTCAACGCAACTCCACCTGGAGTATTTCCATCAGATCTTCTTAAAGTATCTGAAGATGGATCGTAAAAAATTTCTCCCTCATCTCCAACAAAAGTTGTTGCATTTGCACCACCAAGTTTTTCTACAAAGGGCCTATAAACTGATGACATTTCTATCTCTACATTTTAAATATATTTAGAGATAGTCCTTCCTCTGATGATGCTCTGGAACGATCTTTGCCAGATTTACAACTAAAAGCCCATCTTCAAAAGTAACTGATCTAACTTCCGTGTCGTCGGATAGAGTCCAGGAACGATTAAACGACCGTTGAGCCAAACCCTTGTGAATGTAGTTGTTTTCTTCATTTTTTTCATTCTTTTGACCTTCAATAAACAATTTACCATCTTGCGTGTAGACATTAACCTCCTTCCTTTTAAATCCTGCTAGTGCAAGTTCAAGTCGGGATTCAACGTTACTGACCTGAACTAAATTGTATGGTGGATAATTTGATGTGTCATGCAAACTAAAGACCCTATCAAAGTATTCATCCAATCCAATACTATTCCTATTTATTTTTTCCATCAATGCAGGAAGATCCGCAGCAGTATATCTGGTCATGTTCATTATAGTAGCTCCTTTTTAAAGCGAGTTTGTGTTTTGTGGACCCTTATGGCATCCATATTATATATTACCATAAAGCATAAAAAAGAGGGTCGGAAACCCTCACTTTTTATTACGGGTATTACGGCATGAAAACTAACAAGAGTTTTACGTGCTGAATACCAACTGATTTTTATGAGTATTTACTGCTGAATACTAACTAGAGTATTTGTCCCTGAATACTAACTAAAAGATTTGAAGATGGTTGAGTATTAAGACGTGAAAACTAACAAGAGTTTTTCTGCCTGAATACTAACGAAGACCATCCTCAACAATCATCTTACGAGCAGTTCTCCAAAAGTCACGAAGGTGTCCATCAGACTCTTTCATTGCTTTTCGGATCTTACGGACATCATCAAGATTTTTGATGGCATTCTTTGATTCAAGACTCATACTATTCTTACATGAAGAACCTGCTTTACGCTTATGATACTTATAGTTTGATGCAGTCACACCGGCGTGCATATGATATGGAGTCAAACCAAAATATACTTTCTTTGCATACTTCCAATATGGAGGTTTTTTAATATCAGATCTTAATCTTAGTTCCCCAGAAGGAGTAAGAATTGTATTAATAACTCCGTAAATAAACTTTAGTTTATCATTGCTATAATTTGTCAATGATGGCAACAGTTTAGGAGGTTTATTTTTTGATCCTTTACTATATACAAGTCCAGACCAATTTCTTGTTTCTTCATCCAATTCAAAAGCAAGTTTATCAATATATTTCTTAATCCATTTAACTACAGAATCTTCATAATCTGTTTTGATTCCATACTTCTCATTTCTAGCAGTATTTGAATCTTCTGTTAAAGCATCTCTATCAGCATAGATATGAGAACTATTTTTCTCATGTTCCTGAAGACTAATTGGATTAAATGGTTTTAGAGAATTAAAAACTCCCTCAAAGTTTTCCAAATAGTATGCAATTGCTTGAGTGTCGTTTGCATCAGTCTTTTCGATTAGTTCTGGAAATTCCAGTGATGCAACTTTTCTTGCTTTTGGTGTTACTTTTTGAGGAAAAGAAAGAATCTCATTTCCATTGTTGTCAGCATTTTTTCCAAGTTTCTGCAATTCTTCCAATTTGAATGCTTGAGCAAGACTATTTTCTTCTTGAGTTCTGATGTGTGCATCTTCAATGACAATAGCATCACCAAACTCAAGTTCTGGAATATTCAAGTCTATAAAATCCGAATGCTCGATTTTATAAACATTTTTTGATCTTGGATTGTAAATATGGGTAATTTTTTTACCAATATCACAAACAATAAAGTTTTTCATATTTTTTTCAAGTATTATGATGTGAATGCTTACGAGAGCATTTCAGGTTGAATACTAATAGTATTTCTTCGGTAAGTATTAACCCTTGAATACTAATAAAAGTATTTGTAGGAGAATACTAATTGACCCGAAGACTGATATTATAAATCTATTTCAGTCTTCTGTCAACCTGTCTGATGAGTATTATGCTCTGAAAACTAACAAGAGTTTTGCAGGTTGAATACTAACTGCTCAGACTCAAGTATTATATCATGAAAAAGGGGCGTTGCCACCCCCCGTTTCATTCAGTTTCCTCTACACGCTTCTTCTTAGACCCAATATTATACTTGGTCTCAAGAATCCAGTCTTGCTTATCCTTATAAGCAAGGACCTTGATTTGATTCAGGGGAGCAATGTCCTGAATCTTGGTGACATCCACGATACCAATCAAACCCCAATCAGCAAGAAGTTGAGCAATACGGTTACGACGTTGGACATCATTTACCGTCAAATTTGCATGTTTGCCATCAAGGGCAAAGAGTTCTTTGAAGTGAACCAGATAATACCGTCCTTGCTTGTGGAGAATATGACAAGACTGGTAAATCTTCTTTTCTTTTCTTGAAGCAACTCCGATGCGGGTCAGAGTTTCACGCACTTTCAAAAAGTCGTCTGGTTGACTAAGGACCACTTCGACCATTTGTTCTGGCGTCCACTTCACTTCAGGTTCTTGAACGACACTCATTTTTTTCCTCCAGTATCAAATTTCGATTTAATAAAATTAAGTTGTTCTTCTGTAAGAATCCTCAAAGATTGTTTTGCCTTCTCATTACTATAACCATAATAACGTTTGACATAATCAAGATCTTTGATTTTATCTTGTCGGATCCAGGGAGAAAATCTCTTCTTTTTCCTCAGACTATTTAGATAAAAATCATATTGTAGTTTTTTAGGAAGAAAATGATACTGATTTAATTCATTCGCGAACATAAGAGTATCAATATGACCAGAAAAACAACGATTGACAATATAAGGAGGATATTCCTTCTCAAGCGAAGGATCTTCATCAATCAAATTCTTTTTTGTTTGATTAATACTATTTAACCAATCTTTAAGTTCCGTCATCGTATAATCTCCAAGTCTTTATCAGATTCCCACAATTCAAGTTCTGTACGAAGTCTTCCTTCAGATACTAACTTATCGTATCTTTTAGATGCTTTCTTCTTCCACCATTCAATAACCTCTTCAGGTTCATAACCAAACTTAGAAAAGTAATACCTTTTCTTTTCTGTTAAAGACTTTGCTTTTTTGATACATGCATTGAACTCTTCCAACTTTTGCTCATCTTGCAATGAGTTTCTAATAATAGAAATCATCTTAGTTTGAATTTTGAGTTTCTTGGAAGACTTATCTGCGGAGATCAAACGTTCTCCATCATTTGCATTGTTGTTAAACCACCAGAACATCTCTCTGAAGTAATCATCATGGAACAATGGCAAGAAGTTACTCTCAGTATCACCAATATGACGGATATATGGTTTGAGTCCGTCGTACATTGATACACCTTTTGTAGTTCCATACAAAGATGTTGTCTCAAAGTATTGGAGATCTGTTCCATACTTTTCATCAAATTGCCTCTTCAAAAAATTAGAAGATGCAAGAAGAGCAAGAAGTTTTCCACCAAGATAGTTATATCCAAAGGGTTGTACTGGAACAATATTGAATCCCATTACAAACTCATGATTAATCTTTGAGAGTGGTAAAACCTCTCCAAAGTAATCATTTCTTGGTTTAGAGTTGATTGTTGGTGATCCAAACCTAACAACCCCAATAACTTTCTTCGTGGTGTCTTCAGTAACCATCCACTTAATAGTCCGTCCAGGAATTGCTTCCTCGATGGCATTAGAAGCAGTGATGTTCAATACTTCAGAATAAAGATCTTGGTTGTACTTTGTTTTTGGTTTTGAACTAGTATCAACTTCATGAATGGTAAAAGACATTTCCGAAGGATGAATTGAAAAATCTGAAAAGATTTCATCTTCAGGACCAAACAATCTTCCAAGGGAATTGGACATCCTACTCCGCTTCACAAATCGCATATAATCATCGATGCGATTGAAGTTTGAGTAGTAATCAATAAATTGATCTGCTGCCCATATAGCGTCTTTTTCACTCAATAAACTCATACTACTAAAAACTGTGTTTCATACTCAAGTAGTTCTTCTGGAACATCAATAATATTAGAGTCCATTTGAACTGAATCTTTCCAATATGTATTGTTCGATCGATCATAAAGTTTGATACCCAAATGATTATACTTCAAGTTTGTTGGAACATGAACTTTATATGTATAACCATCATTTTCTGTCAACTGACTAAGAAGAGTATTTTCTTTCTTAGTCACGGTGATCGTTGAACATGCTCTCCAAAACATCTCTTTGAATGACCCAAGATCGCATAGAAACTTATCTGGATTGTCCATTACCATCCTCCCAATAAACTGAGGAGAAAGGCAATGATCAAGTGTTCGTTCACTTGGATTGTTAATAGCATTCTCACTAATAAATCCAGTGTGATTAATTCCAGCACAATCAAAAACATTGATATAAAATGTTCTGGTGATGGGACGATAGTAATCTTCCTTTCCCCAGTTTTTCACATTTGATCGAAGATTGTTGAAAGCAGTTTCACAGTATGCTTCCCAATTCTTCTTAGGCTTCTTGGACATAATCAGGTTCATGATATTTTAAAAATTCCCAGAAGGTCAATTTCATTTCCTTCTGGGTCATCCCACAATGCTTGGCAGCAGCGGGCAAATTCATTGTAGCACGAAAAAGTGCCTCTGTCGCTTCTTTGACGTTTTTTGGGGTGGTCTTAACCTTTTCTTCCACAAGTTTAGTTTTATCGATAATCAATAGTCCCATTTATTTCTCCTACTTCTGTGGTAAGCGTATCAAAAAATCTGTTGACACTTTGTGCCATTAAACGATATCCAGTACCAACATAGATTTGTCCAAGAAGAACTCCTACAGTACAGATTCCCCAAAAGATGTAATAATGTGATGATTTCATTTGTGCTAATACTTTGGTTTTTTTGTTTTTCATGGTCAAACAATCAACTTTTTACTTGGTGATTTAATCACCGAGAACATGTCCTTATATTGCTCCACAATTTGTTCTTGTGGATCGGCAATATACACAATGTATTTTTTGGTAATTTCAATTTCTTCATCCTTTCCTTTAAGAAGAGGTGACCATGGAGCAAATCCCAATTGACCGTTTCCAGCAGGAACGGCAACAATAGGATTAGTAATTACTATAATTTCCGTCAGATTATCTTTTACATCGGCAATAACATCTTCACCAGACCACATACGAATCAGTTTTACATTCATTTAAAATTACACTCCACCATTAGTTCAGTTAAACAAGCAAGGATATTTATCTCTTGATCTGCTACAAATGCCGCCTGATACTGATACTTAGCAAGCACAAGCACAGCAGCAGGAACACTATTGTTTTCAAGGGATGTATAACAAGCATCGTAAATACGACGCATAAGTACAGTAGTATCATTATCCATGTTAGATACCACCCACTTCCGAACTTCGGGGAAGTTCTTTTCTTTGAGGTTTTTAACAAGTTCATTTACAGCAACATCGGAGAAAGTAGCAAGAATACCAGCATCAATCTTTCCACTGACAGAGTAACGCTGACACTCATTAAGAACACGACGCCAATCAGGAAAGTGTTTGTTGACAAGTTCTACCAGGACCTTGTTATCAGATTCAACACCTTCTGCAACCAGGATTTCTTGAAGTCGCTTGAAGAACTGTGCGGCAATGGACTGTCGCTCTTTTCCTTTGATTGAGAAATCAACAACGGCACATCGCGAGTGCAGGGGTTCAAGGATTTTATTCTTATAGTTACAGGTGAAGATGAATCGACAGTTCCCAGCAAACTCCTCAATAAACGCCCGTAGGAGGAGTTGAACATCGTTGGACGTGTTATCTGCCTCATCAATGATGATGACCTTGTGTTTAGAATCCGAAGTAAGTGAGACGGTCGAAGCGAAGTTCTTCGCATTGTTTCTGACAGTATCGAGGAATCTACCCTCGTCGGATCCATTGATGACATATACATCTGCTCCAAGTTCATTACATAGTGCCTTAGCAACTGTGGTCTTTCCAATACCAGGAGGACCAGCAAGAAGCATATTAGGAATTTCGCCTTTATTTAGAAACTCCCGAAACATTTGTTTTGTAGTCTCTGGGAGAATACAATCCTCAATAGTCTTAGGGCGATATTTCTCAACCCAAATAAAATCACTCATAATCAAATCCAATCAGGTTTACGCTCAGGAATACGCAGATAATTGTCTGCTACCCAAGGTTTGGAAGCAATATACATTTTATAAGCAGTAAATGTATCAATGCTGCCATCAAGTTTGTATTCGTCGGGCATAGCACGAGCGAATGGAGTTACTTCTGTAATCTTTCCCCTTGGAAACAAATAAAAAGCATCCACAAGAGTCTTATAACAGGAGTGAGTCTTATTATACCGCAAAGTGTATTCATCACACAAGTTCAATCCATGCTTAATCAACCAATATGCATTATGGATACTTTCCATTGCCCACTTGGTACACGGATGATTGCGAAATGCTCCCTTCTCAGTTTTGTATGGAGTATGATCTGCTTTGAGTAATGGACCATAGTTATGTCCCCACTTTTCTGATGCTACAATAGAAAGCATTTGACAGCATTCTAGGGGCATCTTCACGATATGTTTATCGGGGAGACAAATGGCACTTTCTGCTGGCCAGGGAGAAGTCACAAAAATGTTCATAATTAAAAACAATACTTTTTAACTACATACTTAACTTTTTTAGGTTTATCTTCCATCCATAGTGCTTCCTTTTCAAGGAGAAGGGTATGTTTACCTGATATTGAAACTGATTTCATAAGATCTTTATTTTTATTGTGTGAAAGATTCATTGAAGTAGGTGAAATACCAAATTCTTTTACATCATTCATATTCTGTTTACATGCTTGAGCAACATGCACTGATTCATGAAATAAAGTTTCGTTTATGTAGTACTTAGAATTTTTATTAGAAAGAATTCTGTCTGTACAAAGAACCATCGTTTTAGATGTGTTTTGATACCAACCATAAATGTCATGTTTACGACAAATGGGTGTGTTTTCAACTACCCGAATTTTTTTTGAAATCATATTATAGATTTCGGTTCCTTCGGGAGAAAGATAAAGAAGAAATTGCATCATCCAAATGTGGAATCAGGTTCCAGAGCAATATAATAGGTCAGATTATACTTGGTATTCGTGAACTGTGACAAAAGTTTAGAAGAGACCACCACGTCATAAGCGCCAGGAATGATCTTGATGTTTTCAACCTTGAAGTTAAAACTGAACTCTTCATCAGTCTCACCAACAACGATGGCATATTCGTTAGAAGTATCATTCTTCTTATCACGAACCACCAGTTTGATTACACCATTCTCTCCAACAGCGGAAAGGTCAGGAAGTTGGTAAACTGCTGCTGCCTTCACCAGTTTTTCCAAAGAAGTGCTATCCAGTTGGAAACACACATCAGATGAAGGAAGTTGAATGTCCTTATCGGGAGGAGAAATAATCACGTTTGGATCTGCAAAGAAATACTTCACACGACGCTTACCCTCTTTGATGCTGAGATAAGATTCTTCAGCAAAATCAAGATCAGGATCTTGATGAAGTCCAAGACCATTCAGAAATTGATTAAGATCGTAGATTGCAAAACTACGAGGAAACTCCTCAGTAATATCTGCTTCAGCAAGAATGTTCTTAGCAACAGAAATAGTGCGGAGTTTGTTACCCTGCTTCACAAGAATAGAGTTATTGATGCCAGCAAAATTCTTGAGAATGGTCAGGGTGTTGTCAGAGAGTTTCATAGTTTTATCTTGAAGTTTCATTGATTGTAGGTTTCACGGACAGCATTCTTATCGTTGAAGTTCATCAAAAGAACAGCATAGTGCAAGATCTTCATGATATCACGGCGGGCACTGCCCTTCTTATCATAGCGAGAAGCATACTTAAGAATGTTACTGCGACAGAATGCTTCACCATCACCACACGCTTCAATCAAATCCAGAGTTTGGATCTTTTGATCTCCAGCAGAGTAGTGTTGATTGTAAGTACCACGAATGTACTCAAGAAGTTCTTTTACAATTTCTTCTTCATTATATTTCCAGAATCCATTTGTATTTGTATTTTCGGGCATTTTAATATCTAAAGAAAGTTGATTATAACTATTGGTATCATAAGATTGTGACCCAAAGACGATCATATCTGGAGAAGAATTTGGATTTCCAGTTAAACTAACGCCATCCTCAATCCAGAAATCTTGGTTCGATGTGTTGTTCATGAATTTAAAGTCATTTTCAGAGTACGGATATTCGTCCATAATAAAAGAGAACGGTATTTTATACTGCCATTATTATATCAGAAAGTATCTGAGGGGTCAAGTTCCTGACGATCCTGAGGCATTTGGAAATCAGCATCCACCTTGTCATAAAGTTCAAGGAATGCTTGCTTGGTTTCATCATCAAAACGATTCACACAAACTTGGATTGCCTTTGCCTTATCTTTGAAAATACTATAGGCACGAATGATGTGGACCAGGCGACGGGTGCTGATGATTTCCTCAATACCACCATCATAGAAGGTCTTGCGGATGATATCACTCCAATCAACCAGGCGCTTGCAGAAGTCACGGTCTTCCACGCCAAGGTCCAGAGCAATTCCTTCCAGAATCTTCTGCTCAGTGGCAGGAGAAGGATAGGACTGCTCAAAAGTCACAGGGAAACGCTCAAGGAATGCCTCATTGAGGACATTGGTGCCGATGAAACGACCGTCATCAGAACCCTTACCCTTAGTATTGGCAGTAGCGATAACGTTGAAACCAGCAGCAGGTTTCACCCAACGTCCAATCTTTTTCAGAAACACACCCTTACCTTCAAGGATGGATTGGAGACAGAGGATTTTGTTAGAAGCAAGGTCAATTTCATCGAGTAGCAAGATTGCCCCTCGTTCGAGTGCTTCAATGACAGGTCCATTGTGCCAAGCAGTGTTGCCATCCACAAGGCGAAAACCGCCAATAAGATCGTCTTCATCAGTTTCAATGGTAATGTTTACCCGGATGAGTTCACGTCCCAACTGGGCACATGCCTGCTCAACAGAAAACGTTTTGCCGTTACCAGACAGACCCGTAATGAACGTCGGATAGAATAGACGGGACTGAATAATTTTTTTAACATCAGCAAAGTTACCAAACTTGACGAAGGTATCATCTTTTTCAGGAATAAGATTTTGTTCGACAGAAGGAAGAGCGGCAGGTGCTTGATAAGAGCGTTCGATTTCCTCAACTCGTTCTTGAGTCACTTCAAGATTCCAACGACCGCGAGCAGTTTTAAAAGGTTCAAGACGATTAGTAACAGTGGGATAAGAAATACCCTTAGATGCACAATAACCACGAACATCACCAGCAGAAAACTCTGTACCAAACAGAGATTTGAGGTCAGAAATGAGTTGTTCGTCGGTCACAGAAATTTTACGAGGCATGATGTAGTTAGGTGTGTTTCATTTGAACTCTCATATTATACCCATAAAAAAGGCACCTGTCGGTGCCACTGTGACAGTTTAGAAAGTGGATTACTTATTGCTCAACTGCCATGAGAAAACTCTCTACCTCTATCAGGTCTAGGTTTAGTTCTTGGTTTAGGCATGAGTGGGGGAAACACTCCACTTGGGGGAGGTGTAGGTTTACCTCCTTTCTTCACCGCATGAGTCTGAACATTCAAACCTCTACCAGTTTGTTGACCATAAACATTTTCACCAGGCTTACGGAGTTCACCTTGAGTGGTGTACTTGGTGTTACGGTTCCAGGGGAGAGCGTCAGTGACATTGGCACGAACTTCTGCCCATCCCTCAACAATACTCTGTCTCCACTCTTCACTCATATTTGCCATAATAGCAAATGCTGCCTGATTAGTGTCAGCGTAACCTTCAGCAACCAAGTACTCAAGAATATAATCAAAATTATCATAAGATTCTGGAAGACCCTTTTCACCACCAACCTTGTGAGTTTTTCCTGCTTTTAAATTTGCTTTACGATATTCAATATCATCCCTTTCCCAACTTGCCAATTTAGGAGTACCTTCTGGTTTTTTCCCTGGTTGTGTTGGGGCATCTGGAGAAACTTTACGCCCTAAAGTATAATGTCTTGGACCAGTTTTTTCATCACCAGAAATTCTTTTACCAGCATCGGAACGACCTGCCATTTCCTTTTCAGGATCTTTAGCACCCCTTACTTTTTTACGAGTTCTCTTTGCTGCTTCATCAAAATAATTTTCAATTTCTTCATTTGCAAGAGATTTCAACCCATACTTCTTAACATGCTCTCCAGCACGACGACCTGCTTCATGTGCTACCGATGCTGCTTTTGCAACTGTTTTACTAGTTTCTCTAGCAAGTTCCATTGCTTTACGATGACGTTCCATACCAGCAAGAACTTGTCTTGCAATGGCATCACGAATTGGTTTTTTTGATTTTGATTGCTCTTCCTTTGCTTCAGTATCAGCACCTTTTGATTCTGGTTCTTTTTTTTCAGTTTCAGATCTTTCTTGTGCTGCTGCCTTCGCCTTTTTCTTTGCTGCTTCTTTTGCATCAATTTTTGATTTCACTTCTTCATATGAAGGCCCACCTTTTCTTTTTCTTGCCGATCTTGCTTCGGTAAGAACTGTTAAATCTTCAGAAAGATCATAAACAAATTCTACAAAATTATCAAGACCAACTTTTTCGATCAAGATATTAACACCATCTTCATTGAGTCCATAAGTATAGAAATACTCGGTTGCAACTTCTACAATGTCCTCATCAAAGACGGTATTATTATAATCTTCAACTTGCTCTCTGAGATTCTCATCATAAACTGCATGATAAAGCAAGTTGAAATCTGATACTTGTTTGGTGTTCATTTTTTTATCTGTCCTATATTAATATTTATTTTTTGTTATGTTTTTTAACTCTTGCTGCCTTCACCACTGGTGTAGTTTCTACTACGGGTTCTGGTGTAGTTTCTACTACGGGTTCTGGTGTAGTTTCTACTACGGGTTCTGGTGTAGTTTCTACTACGGGTTTTACATCTGAAGAAATAAGATCTAAAAATCTACCCATTGTACTATACAAAATACTCTTCTTATATTTATCAAGCAACAAGTTCTATAAACTCACCAAGAATCCTTTTATTCATCTTCTTAGATTTAAGACTCTTCACAAATGCGGATTTGATTTGAGACTTGGTAGCATAATCGGCAACTTCAAATTCAGATTCCTGAGCAAGCGTTGCAGCAGAAAGACCGAAATATGCATTATAACCAGAAGTCTTAATATTGAATGCCTTTTCTTTCTTCCATGCACTCATAGTCTTATCATAAGTATCCCCATAGTATCCACAGTAACGACGAATAAAGTGCCCAGCATCACGAGATTCGAGTACACGAATACCAATAAAGTTCATATCAGTAAACCTGTCACGAAGATTGCGAAGTAGTATGTTAGTAAATTCATAATATTCGCAATCACAAGAATAAGTCATGCCAGTCTTTCGATCACGAATAAAAGAATTAGAACCAATGTGTGCAGTGCCCATGTAAGGTTCTTCTTCCCATCTGCGTTGAACTTCGCGGTGATATTTAAGTAGAGCACCTTCACCATCAGTCAAAATTACACACTGAACTTTTTGCAATTTATTTTCTTTCTCAAACTTAGGAAGAATCTGATGAAGAGAAATTAGTGCCTCATTCAGGGGGGTTCCAGAAAGACTCATACCCACGGGACATGTATAGTAAACGTAAGAATTATAACGGAAAGAAGAAGCAAGACGGTAAATATTCCTCATCTGATTATCTAAAGTCTTACCATTCACTTTGCTAGTGAGAAGGTTCATCATTGAAAACCATTCACCAACTTGAACAAGACCATCTCTTTTATCATAGGAAAGTTCACGTAGAGTTGCCCTACCTTCTTCATCATAAGAAACCAGAGGATACTCATTGGTAAATGCATAAACCTCAAAGGGAATAGAAACCTTCTTACAGAACCAAACAAGGTTAAAGAGTTGCTTAATAGTATCAAGCATCACATCACTCATAGAACCAGACCAATCGAGGACAAACACCAGACCATGGTTCTTACCATCGGCAAGAGTGGTAACTTTCTTAAAAAGATCCTCATTGTATTTGTAGGTATGAAGTTTAGTGCAGTCCAGAACACCAGTACGGGCAGTGGTAGCACGGGCATAAGAGTCTGCTGCCTTACGACACTCAAACTCTTTGACCAGATAGTTTACTTCTTTCTGAGCAGAACGCTTGAACTCCAAAAACTTCTTGTCAACTTCACCAAAGATTTCCTGTTCAGAATATTCTTTTTCCTCCAACCAAGATCCCCAGTATTCATCACACTTAGAATGAATCTCGGAGTTAGGGACAATAATTTTATTTAAATCGACCTTAGGCAACTCCAGATAAACATTCTCATAACCATCCACATTGGCAAGATCCTTCAGTGCCTCTTCCAGAGACTCCATGGTTTTAACCTCAGGTTCTTCATTATGCTCATCAGAAGTTCCACCATAAGATTCAGTTTCACCAGGTTGCTCCTGGTCACTTTCATTCTCACCTTCAGGTTGGTCGGAGAAATCAGAGGCAGGTTGGTTTGATCCAGAATTCTGAGACTCCAAATCATCCATGGGGATCTTAGTTTCTTCCTGCTGCTTTTGCTTACAGAACTTGTAGAGTGCCTCAGCAGTAATCAAAACATCAGCAAAGGTTTCGGTATCAGCAATCATATTGATGATTTCCGTTTCTTCACCACGCTCAACAGGAATATCTACGAAGTTACCAATCTTAAACCAGAGGTTAGCACGATCAGCAAGATTATAAGTATCAAGGTCATCATCATTCAGTTGGAAAAAATCTTCATCGGACAACTCCTTGTAACCGTTATAGAAGGTCTTAGCGAGACCAGCATAACGACGCTTCATCAGTTTCTCAATACGGGCATCCTCAACCACATTTACAAACTGTGGGGGGATCTTGTGCTTTTGCAACCAATCCTCATCAGGAGTATAGAGAGCATGACCAACCTCATGACCCACCAGAAGATCATACACGGTGCTACTTGCTCGCTCCCACATAGGCAGGGTCAGCACACGAGTATGGACATTAAAGCAGGCAGTCTCTACCTTCTTATGCTCAACCACAAGGTCTTCTGTAGCAAGAAGTTTGGCGAGTTGGGACTTGATTTCGTGGCGAACGGTCATTGCTCTGTTGCGTATGGACCTATTATACAAAAAAAGGTGCCGCTAGGGCACCTCAGTGGACAGTTTGAAAAGTGGATTCAGACTCCACCAAGTCTTGCTGGATCAAATTGACCAATACCATAAGTGGCAGTATCAAGTGAACTAAACCCACCACCACCACGACCACCGCGACCACTACTACGACCACCACGTCCACCTTTACTCGTATTTTTCAGGTTTGCCCTACGATACTCCATATCTGCACGGGTGCCACGATCCATTCTACCCTGAGACTGGGGTCTGGTACTGCCGCCTGGATTAGGTTGCATACCAGGGTTTGCTGCCTTGACTCTGCTACCGTGAGTGTATTCAGCACCACTCAT